>Ga0208783_10000164_pt1 | contig 40044 bp, 90 predicted proteins | sample DEB19_08_DNA_2_FD_184529 | JGI IMG/M metagenome (GOLD analysis project Ga0208783, IMG submission 184529) | Aqueous microbial communities from the Delaware River and Bay under freshwater to marine salinity gradient to study organic matter... | ecosystem: Environmental > Aquatic > Marine >... | reverse complement strand
TCGGTGACGATGGTGACCAGCGGGTGGCCCCTAGCAGGGCCACCCACAAAGGGTCAGGCAGGCAGGCAGGTACGCAGGCAGGCAGGTACGCAGGCAGGCAGGCAGGCAGGCAGGCAGGCAGGCAGGCAGGTAGGTGTCAGGTAGGCAGGCAGATGGTCAGGCGTCAGGCAGGTGTGCAGGCAGGCAGGCGGATGGTCAGGCAGGTGTAGACGGCTGTGGTCGAGTTTTGAGCGGTCGAAAGGCGGACCCGCATGGGACCGGGAAAAGTGTTCGGTCGATCGGACGAGAGCGGACGTGGAGGGTCAGTTTGGCAGGCAGGCAGATAGACAGGCAGACAGGTAGGCGGCTGTCGGTCAGGCTGTCGGTCGGGCTGACTGGCAGATAGACGAAGTGACGGTCGGTTTGAAGCGCAGACTGCGAGTCAATTACCGCGCTCCGCCTCAAGTCAATTACCGCGCAAAAAGTGCGTGGCTGTAACAGACGTGGAGTGTTGCCCGCATATGACTGGTGAAAAATCCAGTGCGGCGGTCTTGACTAGAGCATTCCCCCTGACCACAGGGAAGTTTGTGAAATAATGAAGAAAGGCTGTACATTCTGACATCGTTGATGTTATAATGAATCTGTCAGCCACGGTGGCTGGCAAAGACGAAAGGACAGAACAATGATCGGACTGGCAGTCAAGGTGGCCAAGAGCAAGACGGCTCGAAAGGTCGCGAAGGCAGCAGCGAAGAAGGCGGCTGAGCACGTCGAGGTCAAGCGGGTCGGGACCGACGTCGAGGTGACGGTCGCTGGTCGCCGGTTTTCGGCCAAGGAGCTGATCGAGGCGGCAAAGGATCGTCGCGGTCGGTGACGATGGTGACCAGATTGTTGGGCGGTCTGACTGGCAGATAGACGAAGTGACGGTCGGTTTGAAGGTTTGAAGCGCAGACTGCGAGTCAATTACCGCGCTCCGCCTCAAGTCAATTACCGCGCAAAAAGTGCGTGGCTGTAACAGACGTGGAGTGTTGCCCGCATATGACTGGTGAAATCATCGCGGTCGGTGACGATGGCGACCTGTGGGTGGCCCCTAGCAGGGCCACCCGCAAAGGGTCAGGCAGTGACGGTCACGTTGGCGTCGTCGTGGAACAAGGCCTCGAGTGTAGCCATGTCGACGAGGCCTGTAGCCTCAAGTCCTTCGGCGGCTTGAAACGCAGTGACCGCAATAACTGTCAGGTCACCGTACCAGCCATCCTTGTCGGACGCGGCGTCGTGGTACCCAAGTTCGGCGAGACGTCGCTGAAGGTGGTGGACGGACAGTGACTTGCGGGCGAACATGTTCTTGATGACGCAGGCTGCCAACGAAACGTTGTCGCGTTCGTTGCCACTGACCACCGCGCCTAGCGGTGACGGTGCACGGCCGGTCTTCTTATCTTTCGACGGCGCGATAGGCTGTTCCACTGGTGGTGCTGGTTCGACCGCAACTGGAGCGGTCTCAGGCGTCACCTCTGCAACTGTCTCAGGCTCATGTTCGGTGTGTTCGGTGTTCATTAGGCTATCCTGTTCTGTTGGTTGATTCAACGGGGCGAGAAGATCTTACCACCACCGCGACCATTGCCACCATTGCCACCGCGGAACGGAGGTAACTTGCGTGACCCCATCGACCGCGCAGTGATCTGCCCGCCGACAAATCCCGGCGGTGGTTTGATCAGCAGTGCGGTCAGCGCGTGGACAAGGGCGTCTACACGGTCGGGCGACTTACCCTCGCCCGGGATCCACGAGATCATCTGTGACTCGAGGTCCGGTAGGTAGTTGAGGTGATGGACTCGGTTCTGTTCGTAGGCGAGCGTGATGGGTTCAGCCCGCAAGGCCTTGCCGTGCTTCGAGTGAACCCCGAGAACCTTGATCGATGGGTCGATCGCGAGGATCGCGTTAGTGACCAACGCTCCGCCTTGGTTGACTTCAGCAACGACAGGGCACGAATACTTCCGCGCCATCGATACTACGGCGTTGGCCCAAACTTCAGGCGAACCATGTACGGTCGCGTCTTCGAGAACCCAGGAGTGACGTTTGTATAGGTCGCGGTCGCCTGTCGAAGCGCAGACGACGATACCGCACTCGTCGCGAGGGTTCTCTGCTACGGATGGGTCAACTCCGACGACCCTAAGTGGCGCACCGTGAGGGAATCCGGTTTCACGGCTTCTGGCGATGAGTTCCTCGTTCCACAACGCGCCTTCAGCGTCCTCGAGCATCTCACCGTACAATTCCTGCGACGCCAACCGCGTCCCAGCATACACACCTGTGATCGCCTCAAGATAGGTCGACGAGAGGTTGCCCGCATTGTCAAGTGTTGAACCGCGTGACACTACAACACGCCCGGTCTTCGCTTCACTGAGAAGCGCGTACAACATCGGTACACGCTTAGGAGTCGTCGTCGCGATGATCTGCGGCGCGTTTCCAAGACGGCAGGCGACGCGAAGGTTGTCCCACGACGTCATTCCTGCGGCGTCAGGTGACTGCCTCCACGCCGCAACCTCGTCTGCCCAAGCGTAGTGAAACTGAGGACCGCGTAGACCGTCTGGTTCATCGGCGGTGAAGCACGTTGCCGTATTACCGTTCGGCCAGGTCAGTCTTCTCTTTGACGGTTCGTAGAGCGGCCGTTCGGACGGCGGAGACACACTGATGATTCCAGACTCGCCCTCGACGATGACGTCACGGACGTCCGCGGCGGTACGAGCGACTAGAGCGAACCGCAGTTGACCTTGAGACGTATCTTTCGCCTTCTCACGGATCCATTCGGCGGCTGATCTAGTCTTTCCCGCACCTCTTCCGGCCATATATAGCCAGATCGACCAGTCGTTTCCCGGTGGTGGCATCTGCTCTGGTCGTGCCCACGCCTTCCAGTCCCAGACGAGCTGTTCCATGTCGACGTCGCGGAGAACCGCATCACGTTCAACCTCCGACAGCATCGCGAGGTGTTCCATCATGCTCTTTCCCATGACGGTAATAATACACGGTGTCTAGGCGATGGGTCGCATGACCACTGACTCTGACCAGTGGGTCATCAGACACTGAGTGCGTCCGCACCATTCGTCTGAACCTGAGCAACCGCAGGAGCAGACGGCGTCGTCGTCGGTCGGGCCACACACGCTGACGTTCGATGCGTCCTGGTAGCGAAAAAACCAAGACGAAGAGTCAGTCGTCGTCGTGAGCTGTTCCGTATCTTCGCTTTTCATCCCGCAATGGTATCTTGTAGATGACGTCTATTCCAAGCGTCGTGATCGAGTACTTTCCAGCCGCGTTGACGGTCACCATTCCATGTTTCCGCAGATGTTCAAGGTACGACTTGCGGTTCGCTGTCGAAAGAAGTTTCGGACTGACCTGCGTCAACTCATCGAGACTCATCGGTCTCCGCATGACCTTGAGTATCTCAAGTGCAGTGTGCGATCCGCCGTCTCGACGAATCTTCTTCGCGATGACCGCGACGGAGGTCGGCTGACTCATTTCTGCTCACGCTTTCCTCTGTACTTGATCGCTACCACGTAGTTCCACTCGTCTTCACTCGGGTTTGCCGGTGCTTCCCACACCGCGTCCCAATGATCATCTGGGTTGAGACCCGCGATCCCTGTATGCTTCTTACGCCGGTGCGCTGATCGAATGTCACAGGCTAGCGACTGTGCTGTCCTCTTCGTGTATCGACGAGGGACCACCGTCCACATCCCGCTCATCTTCGCCGCGTCAAACGTCCGCACCCAAAATGTCGAAGTCTTCTGTCTATTTCTCATTACAACCACCAATCTTCCTCGCTGCTTTCTGGGTCGTTCATCTGCGTGATGAACACTCCGAAGCGGATCTGCTTTCGCTCGATCCACTCTTCGATCGCCTGTAGAGAAGCGAACGGACCCCAGTAGACTGTCGATGATCCTGCCGCACGGTTTCGTCCGACGAACCACATACCGCCTTTGTCACTGCTGTTCACGTATTTCCTCACTTGGTTCAACAAACTGCGCCTTCGGCGGGAGGACAAAACCGCATTCGCAGCGGAACTGCCCATCCTCACCTACAGGCATCTCTGTAGCACACCGCCAACACGACACCTTACGAAGGCGACGTTCGTGACGCTCGCGGTAACCGCGGTCATGTTGACTCGACCAGTGGATGAGCTTGTCCGTAAGACGCTTGAACTTCATCCCGCAGTCGATGCACTCGTGCTTTTCACTTGCCAAAGATCGGAACCCTCTTCTTGTAGTCACGCTTGTCAGATACCTGGAGCATCACACCCCAGACTTCAGAACAGGCGTCGTGAAACACCTCACCGCGAGACGCCCAGACTCGGTTCTTGAAGTTTGAGTAGTCGAGCGTCTCAATGTTCATGGTCATCCACTGGGTCAGTTCCTCACGGGTGACGTGAACACGGTACTCGTAGTCCGTGCCTTCGAACTCCTGAATCTCGGCGCCGGTCAGTTCGGCGAGAAGCGCGAGCGACTCCTTGTCGCGGGCGCGAACCGCAAGCTTGCCGGGCACCATGCCGTTGTCTACGGCACTGACGAAACCGTCCTGAGTAAAAATCCACATGTCGTTATCTCCTCTGTCGTTATGTCTATCGTGTGCCCCCTATTGCACTCATTGACGCCGTTGTTGGCGCCTATGCATTCATTATACAAACTTTAGAAACCGCATCACTCCTGCTCAGCGGCTGGCAGAACTCCCTCTGGGACGTCCGCGAGCATCATCGGCTCAACCTCGACGTTGCCGTGTTCCTCCGCCATGCTTCTGGAAACTAACCTCCGCATAGCCGGCATGACGTAGGTGACGATCGATCGACCATCGGCGTCGAACGACGTGACCTTGTAAATCTCTGGTTCCATGATTCCTCCTGGTGTACTAATGGTATCAACAGTACCGCGGTACTATCTAGGTGTCAAAACCGAGAGGATGACACCGAAGACCCCTAAACTGAGCGAAACCTGTGCGCTGGCGCCAAAGACAGCAGTAGTCACGGACAATCCGCCCATGACTACCGCCGCGATCGCTGTCCACACGAGATCCCGCAGACGCGAGAACCGTGATGGCATGTCAGACGCTCTTACGAGTGCGGCCCTTCAGCCGGCTCGAAGCGTCGCGAATCGGGGTACCGCTAGCGACGATGAGCTTCTTAGCCTGGGCGTACGTGATGCCGTTGCCCTTGGCGACCTGGTCAACTGTCTGACCAGCCGCGTACAGCTCGCCCGCTCGTTGGGCGGAAAGTGTCGTCGTGGATTCCATCTTTGTTCTCCTGTTGTCTGTATTTGTATTTGCTTCTGCGGTTTGATGTTCCGCGCTGTTTACGGCCGCTCTTGCCCTGTCGAGCAGGTTAGCCGCCTCTTCTATGAGAGATCTGTTGATGTTCGTCGTGTCCGTATTCATCTCTACTATCACTATACATTGTTTAGATCAAAAAGTACTGCTCTATCTCAAAACTCTCGGAAAACCCTGCTGTGCACGAACGACACCCAAAAGTGGCTGAAGTTCTGGCTCTGAGTCGATTTCCTTGTAGACCGTGTACGCAAGGTACGCGCCCATCACTACAGCGGCAACACCGAGGATGAACGAAGTGTAGATGATCTTCACTTCACCAACTCCATCGCGATTCTCTTCGTGGTGTGCTTTGTTGGATTACCGCAGATCGGCGGACCGTTCAACGGGACGTATGTCGTGACGCTCATTCCGCAGTTCGGACACCGCCACTTTTCGACGGGGTACTTCGGCGCTTTCTCGTCCTCTTGCTCTGTTTCTTCGACTTCTTCCTCAGCCATGCTCGTGTACAATACTACAGAGACACGGGGCTAGTTTGCAGTTTTGCAGATTCTTTCTTGGCTTTCCGTATCATCTTCGCGCGTTCGTTGGTTGTCGTACCTGCCCAGACCCCGACCTCCCTGTTGGCGATCGCGTGATCAAGGCACTGAAACTTGACGGCGCATGACGCGCAGATCATTCGCGCCTCCCGCACTACCTTCAGGTGAGTTTCATCGAAAAACATCTCCTGATTCCCCTTGCAGGCTCCGTCGTTCATCCATTCCGTGTTCGTCATTTCCCCTCCGTTTGTGTCTATGGTGATACTTGGTGAGTCACGTGAAGCGGACCACCTGATTGATTGTCTAGCTTCACCGCAATGGCTAGACAGTCCTTGACTATCTTCTTCGTTCTGTCAAGACCGATCTCGTCGAAGCTTTGTTCGTTGGTCATCGCGTACATCGCTCCAAGAGCAACGTCACCGCCGGTGCCAACCGCGTATACTCCAGAGCTACCGCGAACCCACGAGTAGTCCTCGTCGATCTCGTAGATCGTACCGTTGACTACGACGAGCACCACCGAACCGTGTTGCGCGCCCTGATCCTTCGTGTCACGAGGCGCGTAGCCTTGATCTTCAAAGCACGCACGAAGCGCCGGCACGAACTTGCTCGTGACGAACTTGTCCAACCGCGTTCCGGTGAGTTCGTTTGGCTTGGGAGGCGTGAACACGTGAGCCAGAATGTTGATCGCTCGAACATCGCCGGCTGCACCAAGAAGGTACTGACCGTTCTTCACAACCTTCGACGATCCGCGTCCTAACGTAAATGATCTACCACTTTCATCTGAGACCAGTGAGTCGTATCCGACCACTGCCCAGTTTTCTCCCTGTGCCGCGACGATCGTTGTCATTGGAGCTACATTACTAGGTCAACTGCCGTTGGCCGCGTCATGATAGTGCTTCGATACGCGATCCCGTCGATGACTTCGTAGTGCTTTCCAACGGGTCTGTCGAGTTCTACCCAGACCTTTACTCCACCGACGGCGACGACGGTAGCGAACGTCCCGGCAAGATGTTGATCCTCGCAGAGTTCGTTGAACCGTACCCTGTCCCCGACGTTGAAGTCTCGGGCAGTCCTGCTCCTCCGCGTGGCTTCAAGGCGATGCTTTGCCGCTAGTTCGATCGTCGCTAGATGTCGATCTAGACGCCCAGAGTCTACAGCGTTCTTGATGTGTTCCACCATCATGGCTAGTTCTTTCGTGTTTCATCTTCGTCCTTTGTCTTTGTTAGGTGCCCTTATCGCCTTCTGAGTCCGGGCCAGACTCTTTCTAACGGTGGCGACTACCGCTAACCTGTACCGCGAGACGCACTCCGTACATCTTGAACCTACAGCGTTTTTGACCAACCTAAATTGAGTTGCATCCGCTTTCTGCTAAGTGCAGCCGTAGACTCAACTAAATAGTCTACTAGTGTGAACTCGGTCTCAGCGACCGCGTTTGTTCGTAATCTTCATTCCACCGAGGAAGAACACTACGAGCGCCCAAGCGATCGCCGCAACTGAGTTCGTTATTTCTATGTCAAAACGCATCTTCTCTCCTATCGTTGTTCGTACTGCACGAGCTGATCGGTTTCTACGCCGAGCCAGTTCGCAAACTTCTCTTCCTGATCACTGTCGACCGTAACACGAATGACATCGTATTCTCCGGTCTTTTCTCCGATTTCCCACTTCATGTCCGTGGGCAGAGTTTCGGCGATGTCTTCGGCCGTGGACGATCCCATCGGCTTCATCTCGACGACGTAGGTCTTCATTTCTACTCCTTGCCTTCTGAGGCGCCACCCGCAAGCCGGGCGGCCGCAAGATTCGTCTCGATGATGTGACGAGCGCAGTAGTTGTCGCGCCAGGTCCCGGTTGTCCCGATGATGGCGTTCTTCCCGCAGCGCTGGCATTTTCTGTCGTGTGTCTTGCTCATGTTGTAATTATACCTGCTTTAGATCTCGTTGGTAGTTGATTCTTGGACGAGCGGGTTGAGAAGCGACCGCAGGTCGAGAAAGAAGTCCGCCATCTCACTCGCCGACACGATCGATCGGTTCGACGTCTGATCAAGGGCCTCATCGATGATGCGCATCGCTTCGATGACCGCGGATGATTCCTGAAGCGAAAGTTGATCCGTATCCATGTCTACACTATACAATCTCTCAGATCCTCCCCGTAGCGCAGTACGTCTTCAGCATCAAGTATCGCCAAACTGTCGTACGACTCGTCGATGAACTGCTGGCAGTCTTGCGCGGTGCCAGCGTACACTATGACCATGTCGCTGAAGTTGACTACAAAGTATTCGTCGTGCTCGTCAGGAGACATCGATTCCCCAGACCGTACGCCATCTGCCGGCGATCTCGATCGCCTGCGAATGGGTCACGCACGGAATGTCGACGACGTGTGAATCACTCGAGTCTCCGGTGGGCGACGCCAACCAGATCCGCACGTTGTTCATGATCACCTCGACCGCGATGCAGTCGCCTTTTGTTCGCTGTAGTTGCATTGTGTTTCCTTTCGTCGTTTCCTCTGTTGTTATTTTACGATCTTTAGTTTGCCCGCCGGATGCAGATCCATGCTCTGCTGCAACTCCACTGACCAGCCGACGTCAAGGTCGATGATCTTCTCGCGGATGAGCGTCATCAACCGCGAGAGATGTTCGAACGACGAGAAGTAGACGACATCCTCGTCGACCTCCGGGTCGAACTGGACGAACTCGTTCCTGTCGTCAAGAAGCGCGATCTCGTTGAGGCGACCGCTTGCCACGATCGACACCGTGTACTTTCGACCGCGAGGTGACGTGGCGGTTGTCTGGACTCTGTTGAAGTGTATCGTTTCCATGTTGTCATTGTACTTTCTTTAGTTCGTAGTTGCTGAGGTTGCGCCGACCCGGCCGTGAGGCCGAGCCGGCGTTGACCGTCAGTAGCTCGAGTTCGAGAACTCGCGGCCGACGGCGATGACGCCCTTGATGAACCGCGGTCCGGAGATGCGGCCGGAGCGGCGCTGCTTGTTGAGCGCCTTGAGTCGCTTGCCGGCGCGGATGATGTTTTTTGTGGTCAGTTTGGTTTCCATGAGTTCATTATAACTTCTTTAGAACTACGGAGCAACCTTCCCGTTGGCGATCCACGCTGCGTATGTGATCGGCATCTTCTCGGCGAACGACTTCTCGACCTCGAGCGCCAGATCACGGATCTCTCGCTGTGCCGCTTCGTGCGTCCGCAACGAGAGGAAGTTCATCAACGCCCGTGCGTTCACTGTCCAGTAGAACTCGGTGTACGTCCCAACCGGGACTGCTAGTCGAGCAAGTTCCTTGGCGATTCCCATCTCCACGAGTTTGGCGTACGCCGTGAACGCCGCGTCATACGCCTCCGCGAGGATCTCCTGTGCGTCAGCCGCGGTAGAAGCATCGACGGCCTCGAAGGTGTATGCGCCGGGCTTTCCAGTCTGAGTGCGCCAGTTACTCTCGGGCGGCAGATACGCTTCAGCCGGCATCTCAGAGTAGCGACCGGAGAACTCGTTGAACGACCCGATGCGATGACGAAACCACTCGCGGGCGACGAAGATCGGGCAGCGAACGTGAAAGCGAAATGAGTTGTGTTCGAACGGTGTCCCGTGGCGTTCCCGCATCAAAAAGTTGATAAGACCCTTGTCAGCCTCGTTGATGAAGTCACGCCGCTTGCCAAACGACACGCGCGCTGAATTGACGACCGAAAGATCGTCTGCCATCGCCGCGTCGAGCGCGACGAAACTGCCGGCGTAGCTGAGTCCGTATTGTGTTTCCATTGTTTCCTTGCGTAGTAGTTATTGTACAGTCTTTAGTCGTTCAGTAGATGCCACGACCGAGCGCCGATCGTGTGGCACCACCGATGACCAGTGACACGACACACAGCGTCGAGTGCGTATCCGCCGGCGAGGCGAAGCAGGTGTCTAGCCCGCATACTCGAGATCCCACTCGGCTTGAAGAAGTGTCCAGAGCTCGAGTGGAATCCCATCGAGATCACGGTAGAACGGGTCGAGTTGACCGCCGCGGATCTTCCACGCGAGATGTGGGCGAACCTTGGCGAGAAGGTTGAACAGTGCTTGTCCGTATCGCCACTCGTAGTGCCGAGCGACCTCGGGCACGGTGATGATGAACTTTTCGTAGGTGACGTTTTCGTTTGTCATGATGTCATTATACTTTCTCTAGAACAGCGATCACTTGCCGAGCCGTGGCCACACGATTCCGGTGATCACTGCGGTCGGGATTGCGATGAGAATTGTGATGAGTAGCGCATGTGTGTCCATGATGTCATTATACTTTCTTTAGATACCGAGTCGGCGTCGGATCTGTGACTTCAATCCGCGTTGTGGGATGTCGCGCAGTATCGACTCGGCGATGTCCTTGACGATGTCGCCTCGAGACAGCTCCGGGTTCTCATCGAGAGCCCAGGCGATCTCTTCCTCGATGTCCGCAAGCACGTCGTCCGCTTTTGCTTCGTGGATGTATTCGCTCATGGGTTCATTGTACTTTCTTTAGATGAGCGGATCAGCCGCCCACTCGACCGCGACAGGCGCGCTTGTCGGCGAGACGCTTTTTGTTCGGGATCCGCTGTGCGCGAAGCCGGTTACCGTCGGCGAACGCCTGCCGCTCGAGTTCGTTCCACTTGTTCTTGATCTTTGTCATGAAGTCATTATAACTTCTTTAGACTTCAGTGAAGTGTCCCTCGATCTCGACGACCTCGACAGAGTCGGGTTCGATCGAGCGATCGTTCCGAAGGTCTGCCGCGACGCGGTACGCCTTCGCCTCGTCTCGGGTGTAGAACGACGCCGGCCCTCCGACCGTATGACGATCGTCGTGGCGGCGGTACCGTATCGCGTATGTCTTGTGAGTTGTCATGTTTCTGTCCTTTCGTTATGAGATGATTGTACTTTCTTTAGACTGCTTCGCTCAAGCGAGCGTCAGCGAGAGTCGACGGTGACGAGCGCGTCGTAGCGATCGGCGGCGCAGTCGCAGCAGATCGTTCGTTCGTCGTCGAGCGCGATCGTTTCGTCGATCGCGGTGGGCTGGTAGCAGTCGGTGCAGTTGATCGTTTCCATGAGATCATTATAACTTCTTTAGAATGGTTCAGACACGGGGACGTCACCGATGAACACGATCTCTGTCCAACCGCGTTCTAGGTTGAGTTCAGCGAACGTGTTTGCGTCGACGCGCGCTGACCCGACGCTGTTCGCAACGATCGGAATCTTCACGACGCGGTCCGCGTGATCGAGATCGTCACCATAGACCGCGGCGAAGACGAAGTTGTATTGGTCGTCGATCTTCATGCGGCAGTCCTCGAGACGACGATCTCCTCCGCAGGAAACCATCCGGTCCAATTGGTCGTTGTCGAACTCACGAGAACCGCGTTGACGTGTTGTCCGATGTGCGGGAACAGCGACACCGAGTCGATCTTCGTCACGACGAACGTCGGACCGTTCTCTTTCACTCGGTTCCGCGTCCGCTTCGACGCTGTCTGACCGTTGATCTTCACGGTGATCGTGTCACCGATCTCGAGAGCGATCATCGTTGATCGCCCTCTCGTCGCCCGCAGTCGACGCAGCGTCGGCAGTCGTCGTCGTTCGTGAAGACGTGGTCGTGGTTTTCGGTGTTGTTGTTGTTCGTCGTTTCCATGAATACATTATAACTTCTTTAGTTTACGACCACGCCTCGGTCACCGACCAACCTTTCTTGGCGCAGTAGTCACGAAGTCTCGACCAGGTTGTCTCTTCACACACCTCACCGGGGATGTCTCCGTACCATCCGGCGATGTATTCGTGGATGTACTTTCCGGTCCGCGTATCGGTGATCGTCCAATACGGTTCTTCGGTCGTCGTGTGAATCGTTATCGTTACGTCTCGTGTCGTTTCCATGATGTCATTATAACTTCTTTAGATCATCCCCGAAGGAGGGGGTCAGATGACCCCCACCTCGGCGAGAAGTTCCTGCGCCATCTCGACGCCGAACTCCGCGGTCAGTTCCTCCGCGAGGTCGACCGAGTCGTCATCGAGACCCGTGTAGTAGAAGACGTCGTGATTGTCCTCGTAGACCGCGTACACCGAATCCTCGGTGACCCAGATCGTTGCGGGACGGTTGTTGTGGGTTGTCGGGAACATTTTGTGTCCTTTCGTTGTTGGTAAGTACATTATAACATCTTTGGAAATAGTCGTTCCCAGACTCTCTCGTGTAAGTAGTACAGGACGATCTCCATCACCTGCACTCCGAACGCAATACGAAGTGAAGTGGAGACCTCGGTAGTGACCGCAAATGATACCGCTCCGGTCAGAGCGGAATCCGAGATGAAGTACGTCGCAGTCTTCGCCAACGACCGCTTCTTGCTGTCAGCCATCAGTTCTCGTTCACGATCGAACGGAACAGGTCATCCTCGATCGCCCGCTCTTCAGCCCGCTCCTTCATGAAGGCGATGAAGTCATCGACCAGCTCTTCGTCGACATCCGCATCGACATCCCCGTCGAGATCGATAGGTCCCTCGACGATGTCCGCTCCCTGTGACCAGAGTTCCGCAAGACGTTCGGGTTCCGTGGAGAACTCGAAGGCAAGACGACTGCTCACCGTACTGAACGGAATCATCTCGTTGGTCTCTGTGAAGTGCTGGATGATCTCGTGTCGCAGCGCGTTCCAGTAGTGGTACAACTTCACCTTGTTCTCGTCCGCGAGCAGATCGCTCGAAGGAAGGAGGTCGAAGTCGCTCATCGTCGCTTTCATGTTGTTTCCCTTCGTTGTGGTAAGATCATTATAACTTCTTTAGAACTGGAGTCAGTCCCTCCAGTCCTCGCGTTCGAAGTCGATCGATGCGGTGAACTCCTTACCGCAGTGTTCGCAGGTCCACTCGACCTCACCGCCGTACCGCGAGTCGACGTCTGCCTCGATCTCGTTCGGACCGTCACAGTGAGTGCAGCAGTCTTCCCAAGTGTGTGTGATGTCGTTCCACCCAGGGATGTCGCTCTCGTAGACTCCAGGGGGCATGTTGTATCCGCTCATCGTGTTTCCTTTCGTATTGGTAAGTACATTATAACTTCTTTAGAACTGACCACTACTAGCCGGCAGTCAGTCCTTGAGACACTCTGTCTCGATGTCGTACTGCTCGACCAGGATCCTGATCCCGCTCTTGAGATACCCAAGCGCGTAGTGAGGACCGCACTCGGGGTCTTTGACCATCTCTTCGAGTCTCCCGCTCTCGAGGAGCGTTCTGAACGTCTCGATGTTCTTCTTGGTGAGGTGTCGCCTGTCCATTGTCTGTCCTTCCGTTGCTTGTAAGATCATTATAACATCTTTAGAACGTTGGTTGGTCGATCGCTCTCTCAGGAGACGATTATCGACCGTACCGCGTTATTCAGTCCACTGCCAGGTTCCGTCCTCGAGAAGCGTGACGTTCGTCGGCGCAGAACACGAGTAGACGTTGACGATCTCTCCCGTGGCTGAATCCCACGTGAAGTCGCGGTTGAGGACGATGTTGCAGTCATCGCGGTTGTCTTCGAGCGCAGCGACGACGTCCTGGAGAGCGATCACGCCGAGCGTTGCGAGAAACAGCGCCGCTGACCAGAAGACGAATCGCACTGCCGTGCGGACTCGGTAGTAAGTTTCGGTGTGCATGTTTGTCCCTTCGTTGTTGGTAAGTTCATTATACTTTCTTTAGAAGTCGACGTGGTGGAGGACTTCAGCCTTCACCTCGTCGTCCTCGAGCGTCTCGAGAACGCCTGCGACGACCGCACGGTAATCTTCCATGTTGAATCCGTAAGGATCCTTGTCCGCAGCCACGCTCAGCGCTTCTGCGATCTTCATCAGCGCTTCGACTGCCTCGTTTGACTGAATCTTCATCGTTGTGTCCTTCCTTCGCTTGTAAGTACATTATAACTTCTTTAGTTCTGCGGCGCAGGATGTCAGTCGTAGATGTCTGCCTGCCACTGACGCTTCTCGATGGAGCGAAGCATGCGGTGGTAGTTATCCTTCCGCTTGCGCCGTCCCTTAGAGCGAAGCGAAGAGCAGCAGCTGTACGGGCAGTCCACGATCGCTCGGTTGTTGAACATCATTCCCATCGCTATCTCCCTCTCTGTATGAGTTCGTTGTAACTTCAGCGCAGACTCTCAGGCGACAAGATAGTCGCGAAAGAGTCCGCACTGAGCGTGGCAGATCACCGACGCCTCGTCGGTGTCTGGGTCGTACATTTCAGCGACCTCGTCGTCGGCGCGGAAGCGTTCGCCGCAGAGTTCGCAGTGTTTTTCGGTGTATAGGTTCATGAGTACATTATAACTTCTTTAGAACGGTTCGCACTCACGGACAAAGTCAGCCCACGACTTTCGTTGTGTCGACAGCCGCGCGCGAATCGTCGAGAGAAGCGGGACGTCCGCGTTCTTTCGAGACCATGAATCGTACGCTGCCGGCGTGGGCGTCTCGTAGTTGCTGTACGCGCATCTGACGAAGTCTGTGAACGACGACCGCATCGACTCATCGGACCACTGCTTGAGGTCTCCTCGCGCGAATCGCTTCTTCGTGGCGTAACCCGCTTCTTCTCGAGCGGCGTTCCACGAACCGAAGCGACGTATGATGAGAGCGAGTGACGGCGTGTCTTCGCCCGACGCGGTTCGCCATTCGCGGTAACCCGCGGCTGTCGTGACGCCTGCGGTTTCTGCTGCTGTGACCGCGTTGATGATACTGGCGTCGTCGAACTTCTGCTGTCTCGAGCGGACGATGATCTGCTCATGTCGTCGAGAGCGGAGCAGGTCCTTGACTGTCTTGCTCGGGATCACGCCGGCGAAACTCTTCACCACCGCTCCGATGTTGCGTAGCGAGTTGAACTCCGCGTGTACCTTACTGATTGTTTCTTCGTCTGTGTGTTTCATGTCTTTCCTTTGTTGTCATTATACTTTCTTTAGTTGGCTGGCGGCGTCGACATCTCGTTGACCGCGTCCTTGATCTTCTTGATGTCGGAGTTCTTCGACGCCATGACGTCGTTGAGAAACCTCCGCACGATGGTCGGTTTCACTCCTGCCTTCTTCGCGACTGCCTCGACGCCGAGCGTGCGAATCTTGTCCGCGTAGTCGTCGAGCGAGTTCGTCACGATGTTGGGGTTGAGTCCCTTCATTGGTTTTCCTTCCTTGTTGGTAAGAACATTATAACTTCTTTAGAACTCGAGGCCGGCCGGCCGGCGCGTAAGCGCGCAGCCGGACGGCGGTGAGCCGGTCAGTCGGCCGGATCGTAGTCGTAGTCGATGCAGTCGAGACAGAGGTCGATGCTGAGGGGGCCGAAGTCGGAGTCGCAGGTGAAGACGTTGGCGACGGTGTCGCAGTTTTCGCAGCGAGCGTCGGCGTCGGCGAGGACGGAGTTGAATTTGGCGTTTTGGAGTTTTGCTGGCTTGGTCATGTTTATTATTATAACATCTTTAGATTTCTCAGGCGGTGGCCGTAGGCCGGCCGGCTGGCTGTTAGGCCAGTCGGCCGGCAGATCGGTCAGATTGCCGGATAGAACGGCACGTTGAGGAGTTCGCAGGTGTCGGCGATGAAGTCGATGATCGGCTGGCCGAAGGCGTATGCGGCGTCGTCGAGCGTGTCGTAGGTGTCGCCGGAACGGTCGCCGGAAATGATGGCGTAGAGGCCGTCGGCGTGGCGATAGGCGACGTTGAAGCGCCAGTCGATCGAGTCGGCGTCGAGTAGTGCGTCGAGCGCGTCGTCGGCGCAGTCGAGTGTCGCGATGTAGGCGCGGGACAGGCTGGCGTCGAAGGTGAGTTCGAGACGCACAGAGTGGTACGGGTCGTCGAAGTCGGGAGCGATTTCGGCGAGACGGATGGTGAATGTTTGGGTGTTTTGTTGGGTTTCCATGAGTACATTATAACATCTTTAGATTCTTGATCAGCAGGCCGTAGGCGGGCTGGCCGGCTGTCAGCCGGCGACCGCACCCAGGATCCAGAGCCTGAACACCTCTGCTGCTTCCGCAGCCACCGTCTCGAGGTCTGCCGGCGTGAGGTCCGCGAAGTCAAATTCCTCGGTGAGGTCGATGACGTCGAGGTATCGATCGATGACCGCGTCAGCGATTTCGTCGGCGAGAAGTTTGGTGTCCATTTGTGCCCTTTCGTCGTTGGTAAGTACATTATAACATCTTTAGAACGCAGTGGCCGTAGGTCGGCTGGCCGTCAGACGTGCAGGTGGTCGGTGACGGTGACAAGTTGCGTGCGGCGAGCCAGTCGGGCCGAGTGGTTGATGTTGTTGACGGCGCGGGTCAGGAGCTGTGTGGCCTGAATCGGGTCGGTGGTCAGAATGTCGAGAGCGGCGAAGATGTCGCGTCGTGCGTTGTGGGCGCAGGTTTCGGTGATGATCGGTGTGGTCTTGGTCGTTTCCATAAGTACATTATACCTTCTTTAGATCGGGTTGGCCGTAGGCCGTAGGCCTGCAGTCGCAGGCCGTAGGCCGTAGGCCGGCTGTCAGGCAGGCCAGTATTGGCGAGCGATGTCGTCGGCAGGGTCGATGATCGGCGCGGGGGCGACGAAGGTGACGTTGGTAGGCATAGCGGGCAGCTGAGCGCCGGCAAGTTCGTTGAGAGCGTAGCCGAGTATCGAGTGGCCTGTCGTTTCGAGCAGGTCGTTGGGGGCGTCGACGGTGACGTACAGGTTGATGCGGACGGTGTATTTTGTGGTGTTGTTGTTTTCCATGAGTACATTATAACATCTTTAGATTCCACCGCATGCACTAAGACCGCAGTCTGCTATTGATGACCATAGGTAGACCGCCTGGAGGTGACCAGGCGGCCTCCTAGGCCACTCTCACACGGTGTAGGCGACCGTGTACCCTCTGTCGACCTTCGACCAGACCTTTTCCTGGGCGAACCGCAGGGCAGACTGGGCTGAGCCGAAGATGTGGCGACTCGACTGGCGACTGGTCTTCTCAGCCATTCCCCACTCGCAGTAGACCACGTTGTCCGCGATGCGGACCTCGTACACCTTCTTCTTGCCGGCGTCGCCACGCGCGCCGTCGCTCTGCTTCAGCAGACACCACTTCTTTTCCATTGCTTTGTCCTTTCGTCGTTCCAGCCTCGCTGGCTGGTAAGTACATTATAACTTCTTTAGAAACCGCTGCCTGCCGGCCCGGTTAGGGCCAGCAGGCAGGCGACTCAGACTGCCAGCCGCTCGATGGCGAGTCGCTGGATCTCGTCGGCGACAGGCCGATCGAAGTCGGTGTCGTCGAATGCGTACATGATCAGCTCGCCCATCGTCGCGTCTGCGACGACTTGCTTGCACCACTCGAGTGTTTCTTGGCTGAGGTTCATTTTGTGTCCTTTCGTTGCTGGTAAGTACATTATAACTTCTTTAGATCGGGCCGGAGCCGCCGGTCATCGACCGGCGACCCGAACCTCGAACCGGGGATCGTGCTGGCGCTGGGCGACCCAGGCGATGCACTTGCTGCGAGGACCACAGACCACGACCAGGCGGTACTTGCTGTCGTAGACCTCGTGCATTCTCGTTGAACCCTTCATTTCGATGTCCTTTCGTCGTTGGTAAGTACATTATAACATCTTTAGAATCGGCTCAGCTCAGCTCCTGCTCGATCTCGTCCAGCAACTCGCCGACAAACTCACGCACGATCTCGATCGCCTCGTCGAGAGTGGTCGGGTAGTCCATGTACTCCCGACCATACTCGCTCTTCACTGCACTCTTCAACATCGACTTGAGGTCCATTACTTCGTCCTTTCGTTTGGGTATGAGTACATTATAACTTCTTTAGATCTGCTCGAGACCAGGAAGAACGAGTTGATCGTCGTTCGCGAGACTCGAGATCTCGCGAGCGATTCTGACTCGTTGCGAGTCGGGCGCGCTCAGGATTAGATCCCATTCGTCCTCTGTCCAGTCACTCGTGTCGAGAATCACGAGTCCTTCTGCGTCTCCACAGTTTCCGTCGCTTGCGAAGTATGTCATTGCCATTGCGTGTCCTTTCGGGTTGCTTGTAGGTACATTGTATCTTCTTTAGATCGACCAGGGGGTAGCCCGTCTGCATCGCCGACTCTGCCCCAGGCCGGACTCTCAATCTTCGCGCGCGTCGACCAGCATCGACTCGATGAGCGCGTAGACCTCGTCCCACTCGAGACCTTCAGCCTCGAGCTCTGCGATCTCTTCTTCAATCCACATACTCTGTCCTTTCGTCGTGTGTAGATACATTATAACTTCTTTAGATCAGTAGAGGAGAGCCCGTCTGCTGCTCGAGGCTCTCCCCCCAAGCCGGGCTCAGCGCCCGCGCTCCTTTCGGAGACGCTCGGCGTACACCTCCGCGGAGGTCGGCGCGTCGATGCCGTTGCGCAGCATCGCGGCGACCGCGCAGGAGACCGCGCCGGAGTAGTTCCCGCCGACGCAGTTCATCGTATACATCGCGTCGCGGCGTGCCCGTACGCGGTGCTCGATCGTCGGCAGCTGTTGGAAGTACGGAGCCGAGTTCTTCTCGCCGGGTCCGCCGTGGGCCAGCGCCCACTCGAGCCACTCGTCCGAGAGCGGGGTGAGGTCTGTCGTGTTCATTGTGTGTCCTTTCGTCGTGCTTGTAAGATCATTATAACTTCTTTAGAAGCATCAGCCCTACGGTAAGTGCCAGCGGAGGGAGCGACCCTCACTGCTGTGCGGACCCTGGCCGGGATCCGCAGGACTTCACATCACCCGCTTACGGATGCGTCGCGAGAGGAGGACGGTCGCTTCGGCGGAGGGAGCCGGATGATCGCCTAGGTCGATCAGAGCCGCTATCGCGCGTCGGCGGAGCCTTATCTTCGGAGAGGCTTGTGCTGACGGTATGTTCTTCGTCCCAGCAGCTTGCTGGCACTTGCCGCGGGGCTGATGCTCCGTGACAAGATCATTATAACATCTTTAGATTCAGAGCCCGCAGAACTCGCGGAGGAGTTCGGCTTCCCAGCGGGAGAACCCTTCGGCGCAGATCACGGCCTCACACATGTCCGAGACCACCTCGTCGTAGACCTCGGCAGGGTATTCCTCGCGGCACTGAGCGAGGATGTCGCTCGCCACTCCCTTGAGGTCAGCCTTTGTGAATCGATCTTTCATTGTCGTCCTTTCGTATCGGTAAGATCATTATAACATCTTTAGAATCAGCACTCGGTGGTGCTGAGTGCCTTCGCCTTCTCGAGGCGATCGGCGATGTACCTGATGCTCTGGCTCAGGTAGCCGACGGCGTAGTGAGCCGTGTGCTCCTCGATCCGCGCGTCCATCTCGCCGCTCGTGATGAAGGCGAGGGTGCGCTTGACCTCGTCCTCGATGTCTTGGATGTGGTGGTTCATTTTGTGTCCTTTCGTCTTGTTGACAAGATCATTATAACTTCTTTAGATTGCCGCTCCGACCGTGTCACACATTGAAGCGACGATCCGCCTCGGCTGTGGCGAGCAGGTACAGCGCCTCACGCAGCTCGCGATCGCCGTCGCCCTCACGCTCGATCAGGCTCACGAGCTCCTCGAGCGGCAGGTCCCGCACGTACTCGCGGCACTGATCCATCAGGTCTTCGATCACTCCGACGTTCATTTTGTGTCCTTTCGTTTTGTTGGTAAGATCATTATAACATCTTTAGATTCGGCCAAAGCCGCTGTCAGCCGGCGCCTGCGCGCCAGCCGGCGAGCGACGGTCAGACGAAGAGGTCCTCGAGATCGTACATGTCTCGGTCGACGCCCCAATAATGGACCGCAAACGCCTCGAGGTCACTGTCATCCAGCATCACCGACACCAGCGGCCAGCCACCGGCCGGCCCTTGCGCCCGCTCGATGCGCACCCATGCCGAGGGCACGCTCTTGCTCAGCCGCTCCAGCGCGTCGGCGAGCTCCTCGTCGTCGTTCCAGCACAGGTCCACGCTCAATTTCACGATCATGCTTTTTTGTCCTTCCTTCGTTGGTAAGATCATTATAACATCTTTAGAATTGCAGCGCGGCAGACTACCAAGGGCGCACTGCGCCCTTGGAGTTTGCGTATCGCACCTGGGCGATGAAGGCGCGCACGCGCACCAAGATCGCCCACGGGTTCCAGAGCCAGACGGCGCGGCGGACGGCGCCCATGTACTCGGCTTCCATGAGCTCGTAGTTGTTGGGTCGCCACGGACTCCCAGCTCCCCACGCCTTGGCCTTCTTGATCTTCTGCTGAATGCTCATCTGTGTCCTTTCGGTTGGTGGTAAGATCATTATAACTTCTTTAGAATGCTCCGGCTCCTCCGGCTCGGCCGGCAGACGCCGACCGAGCCAGAGCCGATCAGACTCCGTAGGGGAATCCGTAGGTCTCGAAGTAGTAGGTCTCCATCCACTTCAGAGCGCCGGCCTTGGTCTTCTTGGGGCAGCCCCAGTTCATCTCGCACGCCTTCACGAGGCTGTATCGAGCGGCCTTCATCCCGGTGTTCACCTCGAGGCGGAGCATCGAGATCGCGGAGGCGACTCGCCAGTGCTCGATTCCGTCGGGGGTGTCGATGATGATTGTCTGAGTCATTGCTGTGTCCTTTCGTTTGGTTGATGAGATCATTATAACATCTTTAGAAAGCCGGCTAGGCCGACGATCGATCAGAGGAGAACCTCCGCGTCCTCGTCCTCCTCGTCCTCGTCGAGGCCTTCAGGGGCCTCCACACTGGGCCAGTAGACCACGATCCCCAGACCCATGCTATCGAAGCGCGGGCTGCTGAGCGCGAGGCTCAGATCGTTGTCGCCCCCGACGGTCAGAGCGAAGCGGAACGCGTCGCTCATGCTGTCGAAGGTGATGCCGAGGCACTGCCTTCCGTACATGCCGCGACCGCTGTACGAATCGATCTCGGCGTTGTCGAAGTATCCGACGGCGTCCTTGAGCTCCCAGAGCTGCTCTTCGGTGAGTTTCATTGATGTGTCCTTTCGTTGTTTGCTGATGAGATCATTATAACTTCTTTAGAAGTCCGCCTTGCCGCGACCGCGGCAGGCGTTCTTCCGAGCGAGTGCCTTCTTGTTCGGCATCGTCGTCGCTCGCAGGCGAGACGTCGCGAATGCGAACTTGTCGGCGTCGTTCCACTTTTTGGTGATCTTGTTCTTCGTCATGAGAACATTATAACATCTTTAGATTCCGAGCTGTCGGATGACCTCGTCCTTGAGGTCGTCGGGATCGTTGGCGAGCGTCGCGGTGACGACCGCAAGATACTCGTCCATCTCGATGTGTGGATTCCGAGTCTCGGCGTCGTGAAGAGCTCCAGCGACCCGGATCAGCGCGTCTATCACTTCAATGGTCTGTACCGACATTCCTTTGTCCTTTCGTCGTAAGATCATTATAACTTCTTTAGAAGTTGTGGTTGCCCTGAGTCTATTCACCCGGGCCAGGTGTCCTCGGCTAGTCCTCGGCTGCTGCTCGACTCAAGCACATCTTGTAGAAGCTATTGTATCTTCTTTAGATCAGAGGTCGTCGTCATCGTCATCGTCGACCTCTTCGCCCGACTCGATGAGCCGATCGATGCGAGCGTCCTCGCGGAGGCAGTCGATCTCGTACTGCTCCATGTCATCGATCTCGTCGTAGTCTGCCCACAGGCTGTCGTCGTCTTCCCACATTGTCTTGGTCCTTTCGTTTTGCTGATAGTGCCATTGTAACATCTTTAGAAAGGCTACCCGTCTGCAAGGCAAACCTTCCACCAGGCCGGATCGCTCTCTTGAGCGACCCGGCCCGACGCATCAGCGCTTGTAGAGGTAGCTTCCGTACGGATCCCACTTCGCCTTCAGCTCGGCGAAGCTCTCCTCGTCGAGGAGGTTGTACCGCTCACCGTTCAGCGCCGGCGCCTTCCAGCTCGCTGCCTTGTAGACGCCACCCGTCTGGGCGTCGATGAAACAGTGGACGTGCCTGTTCAGTCCGCAGGTGACGATGCGGATGTACTTGCGTCCGCCGTCCATCTCGAAGGTCTCCGGCGTGAGTCCGGGGTGCCGCTCGGCGAGGAACGTGGCGTTTCTCGCGTCGATGAACTTGATGAACTCGGCGATCGCTTCGAGCACCGCCACCTTCTTGTCTTCGGTGATCATTGCTGTGTCCTTTCGTTTGCGCCAGCGGTTGCTGACAAGATCATTATAACTTCTTTAGAAAGTCAGATCCCCTCGTTCACAAAGTTGCGGTGGTGATCGATGTGTTCGCGAGATGAGTGGGCGAATCCGAGTTCCCACCCGGAATACATGCACTCGAGAAGAAGAGCGCAGCGCGTGAACGCCTCGGCAAGGGTGTCGAAGACCTCGGACCAATCATTGGCCACGTAGTCTGTCCACCAAAGTTCGACCTTGTCTCCCTCGTGGATGTATCGGATGATGATCTGGACGTCTTCGTACTTTGCGTTGAAGACCTCGAGCTCGGTAACGTACTTCAGTTCCATGTTGTGTCCTTTCGTCATGTGTACATTATAACTTCTTTAGAAATGCCGGGCGCACCACAGTGTCGTTTGAGACGCGCTAGACGCGCTGTCCCCGGCAGATCCAATTGTATCTTCTTTAGACTACCGGCTGCGGTCGCACGTCGACCGAGTGGCCGATGAACCGATCGAGGATTCGCATGCGGGTGTCCGACGGAGTCTCGCCCTCGCGGCAGGGAATGAAGTAGTTGATGCAGTGCCCATTGACTCGGATCTCGAGGGTGATTCGGCTGTCGTCCCACTCGGTCATCTCGATCTTGAAGTCGATGTCTCGTGAGGTATGGACGTTTGTGGTTGATGATGTGCTGTACACGTTGCGTGTCCTTTCGTTTGGCTGTAGGTTCATTGTACTTTCTTTAGATCTCTCTTCCAGTCGACGAGCTCACGGAGGTGAGCCTTGACCTCCTCCTGCTCGTCATGCGTCCACTCGTGCTCGTCGTGCATGAACCTGGTCATGGTCCACGCCGTCATCGCGGGGATGATGACGAACACTGCGCTGGCTACGAGCAGTATTCCAGCGAGACGACCGACAGGGGATGTCGGGTACTCGTCACCGTAACCCACCGTGGTCAGCGTCATGAACGCCCACCAGGCAGAGTCACCGATCGTGTGCCGCTCCTCGATGGCGTAGACTGCAACCGCTGAGGAGTAGAGAATACCAAACGCCGAAGCGACGTGTCGCGGGTGATACTTCATGCTTGTCCTTTCGTTGTATGGTCATTATACTTTCTTTAGAAGCCGACCCGTCTGCTAAGCAGATGTCCTACCAGGCCGGACTTTGAGAAATGCGCGAGCGCCGGAAGAGAAAGGACATTATCTCCCGGCGCTCAAGCGCTCATGTTCTCTTCACTTTGCAGCGGCGTTGAGTCTTTCGATCACCGCCGAGGTGAAGAGAGTAGTCGTGCCGGTATCGACGTTGATACCGACGATGGGGTACTTACGACGCTTGGCAGCGATGCCACCAAACACGTAGGTCTCGCCACGAGACTCGAAAGTCGTACCGAGCGGCGCCGTCAACGTGACAGCCTTCCCGGACACGACGTCACCGAAGCCGAACTTGGTGTAGTACTGCGCCTCCTGGCTCTTGAGGTTGACGCCACCCGCACCTAGTTCGACGGGGGACGACTCGATCTTGAGCTGGTAGACGTCGCCGTACCCAGTTCTGCACGTCGGCTCTGCCATTCCGTGCTTCCTGAAGATGTCCTCGATCGCCGCCTTGATCTCAGCGGTGATCTCGGTTGCCTTGTCTCTTTCGACCGTTGCCATTGCTTGTCCTTTCGTTTAGTTGTAAGTTCATTATACTTTCTTTAGATTCCAGACCTGCGTTAGCAGATCTGGAACCCGCCGCACGACGAAAGAAACTTAGCGAACTCTCGCACGTTCTCTTCCGTGAACGGATAGTTGGCCTCCCACGAGGGAGACTTGCCATAGCCCTGGCAACCGTTGCACCATCCGTGGGTTCTGCCCACAACGATGGCGACGTCGTTGTCGAGCGCCTTGTCAGGCATGTGCATGTCGACACCCACCTCGTCTGAGCGAATCCCGGTGGTGTTGCAGTACTGACAGTCGTCCATCGGGATCGAGGCGATGCGCTCGTTGTACGCCTTCTCATACGCGGCGACCTCACCTGAAGCGAGCTGATCGTAGAGCACGAGAGCGAGAGCCTCGGCGCCTTCAGCGTTCAGCCCTTCGCCATCGTTGTAGTGCCCATTGACGCCGGCGGTGAGCTCCGGTGCGGCTGCGCAGCAGAAGTCCCACAGTGGTCGCCAATACCACACGTTGTTGCGGAAGTACTCTCCAGCCTCGTCGACCGGAGCGACTCCATACACATCCATTCCCATTGTTGTTTGTCCTTTCGTTTGGTTGTAAGTACATTATACTTTCTTTAGAAAGTCGCGGCCGCAAGACCACCCCCTAGCCCAGGCATCCCTGCCGCGTTGTTACACGCGGTTTCGGCCTAACGGGACTTACAGCGGTTCTGCCTAGTTTATCCAGTGCAACATTCTGCAACGTCTGGCACCGCGGAGCTCTCTTATCGATACGTCGTCGGCATCATCGAGCAGACGTGCTCGAACGTGAGCGTCACGAGCGGGCGCGAGAGCCTGTTCTTTCGAAGTTCGCTGTAGTCGTACACCTCGACGGCTCGGTCGAGCCACGAGACGATGAGCACGTCGTCGTAGTCCGGCATCGTCATCTCGTCGAGGTCTGCGCTGAGGCCGAAGCCTGTCTCGTTCGACCACTGGCTACCGACGATCGTCGAGACGGCGATGCGCGTCGCGTAGGTCGTGTCGTTCCAGCGATTCTCCGCTGCCTCGATTGCTCGAGCGGCGTCGATGAATCGCTCCGATCCGCCCCAGTGCGCGTAGAGAAACACAGGAGCGCTTTCCTTGCTCTTCTTGAAACCGATGATTGCTCTGTCACCCATGATGTTGTCCTTTCGTAGTTGGTGGTAAGTACATTATACTTTCTTTAGATTGCTGCCGCGGCCGGAGCCCAGCCATCGGCCTCGCTCAGGAGCAGCCCAGCAAGTCCTCCGAAACCTGGCCCGGCTGTCAGCCGATCGCATTCATTGAGAACCTCGGACTCGAAGAGCGCAAGACCGTTCTCGCTGAATCGCCCTGCCGGCTTCTTCATGATCCGCGCGGACGGAGATCCGAAGACGTTGAACATCGTCATGGTGTATCCTCGCGGATCCCTACGTGCGGCGAGCTTGTAGACCGTCGCCGCGTAGCACTTCGCGTTCTTGACGTGCTCGATGACGAGGTCGATGCGAGTATTCCAGCCCGGGTCCTTCTCGTCTTCGATGGCGGGGCCATCCCACGAGTAGGTGACCTTTCGGTCGCGGGCGATGCGTGTTGCGTTCTTGGTGATCATTGATTGTCCTTTCGTAGTTGTATGATCATTATACTTTCTTTAGAAACGAAGCTGCCCGGGTGGGAAACTCATCCACCCGGGCAGTCGATCTCAGACGAGCTCGAGCTCGCGCGAACGCAGCTCGGCTGCGTACCTGTCTCCGCGCCACGAGTTCGAGCCGAAGGCGATGTCGCCCTTGGCGAGCAGGTCGACGGACAGGACCGCGACGCACTCCGGATTGCCGTCGAACACGATCACGACCTTGACGTCTCCACAGTCGTGGTCGTCGATGAGGTGCACGGTGAACGGGCAGCCCCCGATTCCGTTGCGATGGTGATCGCTGTTGATGATGTCGATGTTCATTGATTGTCCTTTCGTTGTGGTGAGATCATTATACTTTCTTTAGAAAGACTCAGTTCGCGCTACACGAGCGCGAACCGAGCCTCCTTCGTCTCGTCGACGCTGGGCGCGCCCTCGAGCGTCACCCAGACGTCGAAGTGGCGGAACACCTCGCCGGCGATCTCGATCGTCTGATGATTGAGGACGAACGCCGGCGAGCAACCGCAACCGCATCCGGCAGTCTGCGACCAAGGCATGGCCTCGAGATCGATGCCGAACCCAGCGAGGTTCTCGCGGATCGCCTTGCGCCACACCTTGAACGGGCGACGGCGACGATTCATCAGGTCCTCGACACAGTCGAACTCGTTGCTCGCGTGGACGTACATGCGCGGCTTGGAGTGGTAGCCACGATTGTCGCGCCAGTCGTATTGCCGTTCGATGACGGTGATCTTTCCGTCGGCGATCGGCGTCTCGATGCGCTTGCGTGTGTCTTTCATTTGGTGTCCTTTCGTTGTGGTGGTGAGATCATTATAACTTCTTTAGAAACCGCTACCCTGGGTCAGAGACCTAGGGCGGCGCGAAGGCGACGGGCGTCGCTCGGCGAGAGGCCTTCGACGAAGATGACGGCGGCCGCCATGTCCGCCACTGTCTCGTCCAGTGCCTCTCCGGAGTACTCCTCCTTGCACTGACTGACGATCTCTCGGGCGAGTCGTTTGATGTCGCTGTTGGTCATTGCTGTCCTTTCGTTGGTGGTGAAGTCATTATAACTTCTTTAGAAACTCAGACTGCGGCTCCATCGATCCGACGGGCGTTGGCCGGCAGCGTGATTCCACGCTGGGCCATGCCGGCGATCTCCTCGTCGTCGAAGTACTCGGCGCCGTAGAAGTGGGAATGGCCAGCGGCGCATTCCCAGCCCTCGTCGGTGCGAGTGACCTCGGCGCCACACTCGCTGATCAGATCACTGGGCGAATCGGGGTACCACTCGAAGTCGGGATCGGAGGCGTAAGCCTCGTCCACCCAGCGCGGGGTTCCGTGGATGAGCCATGTGCAGGCGTTCATTTTGTGTCCTTTCGTCATTTCCATGAGTGCATTATAACGTCTTTAGAACGGTGCCCGTCTGCTAGGAATCAACTGCCTAGCAGGCCGGACATCGCTCATGGACATCTATAGAAGTTCTGCCGCTTATGCTCGACGTAGGGGCGATGGCAACGGAAGCATCGATCGGCTTGCTGCTTACGAGCCAATCGCTCGTCACGCTCTTGCTGCACCTCGTCTTTGTTGTTGCGCCGCTTGCCAAGTTTGTAGGCAGCTATGATAGTTAGTAGTCCCATGCAGTCATTATACATTCTTTAGAAAGGCGTCCGTCTGCAACTCTGGTCTTCTACCAGGCCGGACTTGAGATTGGAGCCGGTCCGGGGCGCGGAAAGGACAAGAATACGCTAACCCCGGACCGACGAACCCAGGCCTCTCTCAGCTTGCCGCTGAGAGGGCCTTCACAGCCGCTGCACCGATAGCCTTGGCTGAACCCTTGAGGTCCAGGTCAAGGATCTCCATGGCGGCCTTGGTGTTCTTCAGCAGGCTCGCCGCTGTGGGCTGGGCACCGTACGTACTCGGGAACGACAGCCACACGACGGCGACACCGTTCTGCTCGCACGCGGCGACCCACTTGCGGACAGCTAACTTCTCGCTGTCAGGATACTCACCGTCGCTGACGACGACGAGCAACCGAGCACCCGAGCCGTTGAGCAGATTGAGCCCACCGTCAAGTGCCTTGAACGCTCGGTCGAACTTCTCGGTCATGTCCGGCGCGGTGAACACGCGAACGCGGTCGAGATGCTGACCAGGCTTGAGCGTCGGGAAGACGTCGTTGCCGAAGTACACCATCGCTGAACGACCCTGCACTCGACGCGTCGCCTCGCTGAGCACCCACGCGAGTGAAGCCATCGGCTCCATCGCGCCACCCATCGAGCCGCTGATGTCGACCATCACGCCGATGTTGAGCGTCGGGTCGTCGACGTGCTTGCGCTTCGTCTGACGCCACGGCTCGCTCTTCGTCATGATGCCCTTGCTCTTGAGAGCGACACCCTGCACTGCAGCGCGAGTGCGCAGACGCCCGGGAGGAATCTCCGAGGTGACTTCGGTCTCGTCACGATCGCGATACTTCGCCTTCTCGAGAAGCTGCGCGAGCTGCACCGCAGCGACTCGTTCGTCGCCGCGCGGCGCGCGCTCTTCGTGCAGTTTCGAGTACGACGTCGTCGTCGGCATCTCGGATGTCCCTGAACCGAACACCTTCACTGCCTCGTTGCGCGCCTCCTGCGCAGTCTTCGCCGCGTTCTGCTTGGCGCTGACCTGCTCGGCCCACTCCTCAGACATCTGAATGTCTGCGAGGTCACCGAACGCTCCGATGAGAGCGGATTCAGCGCCTTCCTCGAGAGCCTTGGCAAGCGCCTCGGCGAACTCGGACGGAGTCATGCCTGCGCCGTCTCCGCTCTGCGCCTGGTCGGGCGTAGGGTCGCCGTTCTCTTCAGCAGCCTCGGTGACGATGCGCACCCACTCCTTAGCGAGCGGGTACATACCTTCAGCGACGCTGTGCTGATCGTAGCGCTGCGCCTCGAGCCAGACCTGACGGAGCGCCTCGAGACGAGAAGCACCGAGCTTCGACTCGATGACGTCGTGCAGTTCGCACACGTCGCTCTCGTCGCAGGACCCGGCATCGACGCGGGCAAGCGTCAGAGCAGCGATGTCGGCTGCCATGACGGTGTCCGAGTCTGACTGAACGTTCGCCACATCAGAGATGACGAGGTCGAGCACGGTCGATCGCAGGAACGCCGCGTTGTTCGGAAAGCGCTCGAGACCGTGACTCTCGATGCGACCTTCCTCGAGCATGACGAGCGCACGGAACTCGGCAGGCGACAGATCTTTCTGCGCCGGCTCGAGATCCCACTGCGAGAAGCGTGCATGCATCGCCTCGTGGAAGATTGCTCCGGTAGCACGAGGAAACTCGTACTGCACTTCACGATCGGAGATGTCGCCGATCTCTGCCGGCGAGACGTCGTCGCCAAAGCACTTCTCGACGTTGACCTCGACCTCCGCGGTGAGCGGATTGAAGAACGCGGGGTGCCCCTCGGCGGCGTTCGGACCAGCGAACGCTGCGACGTCGAAGCGACCTGCCCACGAGTTCACCATCTTGCCGATGGCTGCACTCACGCCAAGCCACTCGGGGTGGCTGACGCTCGGCGTGGTCTTCTTCTTAGAATAGTTGAATTGTCCCATGATTTGTCCTTTCGATATGTGGTGGTGAGTTCATTATACTTTCTTTAGATTCTGCATTGGCGGGCCAGCCCACCACAGACTGGCCCGCCGCAGGGCTGTCAGACCTTGGAAGGCAGACAGGGCTCGCCGAACACTCGAGAGAGCACGTCGGCGACGACCGGACGATCGATCTCCGGCGCGGCCGCCAGCAGGTTGCTGATGGCGAACTTGGTGCCGAAGGTCGTCGAGATGTCGCGGAACGCCAGGAGCTCGCGCATCTGCGGGGCCCACGAGACCTCGCTGGACTGCTGCTTCTTGCTCAGGTTCTGAGCCGCGGTCACGACGGTGGTCGGAGCACCGAGCTTACGCGCCAGCGCCCAGTCGGTCGTCCACTCGGTGTGGATGGCGAACCGAGACAGAAGAGCCTCGGACAGCCGCACGCCGGGAGCGTTCGGGTTGGTCGCCGCGATGACATAGAAGCCAGACGCCGCCTTGACGGTGCCACGCTCCGGATTCGCCGTCACGGTGTACTCCTGACGACCGTCCATGAGGCCGTACACGATGGAGAGCACCTTCGTGTCGATGAGACCGATCTCGTCGATGAGCAGCGTGCCGCCGGCTTCCGCCGCCTTGAGCAGCGGCCCATCTTCCCAGATGAACGAACCACTCGGCGTCTGAACGTAGCCGCCGACCAGGTCGGACACCTCGGTGTCGCCCGAGCCGAGCACGGTGAAGAACCCACCGGGCTGGTCGCAGAACGCTGCCTCGACGGCAGCAGTCTTGCCGCAGCCGGGAGCTCCGTAGAGAAGAGCGTACTGGCGCTTCTCACGAGCGGTGCGAAGAACCTGGATGTCGTCGTGCTCGCCCCACTTGCGGGTGTAGTACACGTCGCCGTTGGGTCGGACGAACTTGGCATCTGCCTTCATCGCATCGGTGGTAGTCATCGGCACGGGCTTCTTCTCCTTGGCCTTGCGCGGCGCGACTGCGCGACCGGCAGCATTTGTCATCGCTGACATTCTACCGTACGCTTCAGCGTCGAAAGACTGCGACATGACGTCGGCAAGCGCCGGCATGACTGCCGGCCCAAGCTTCGAAACTGTGGCACTGACTGAGTATGTGGTGGTGGTCATTTGTTTAGTCCCTTCGTTGTGGTGGTAAGTTCATTATACTTTCTTTAGAATCAGAGCACGGTCGTGGCCGGATGAGTCCGAAGCTCGGCGACGTACTCCGTCGGAAAGCCAAGAGCCTTGCGCGCCTTCCAGATGCGACCCAGCAACTTGTACGGGGTCTTTCCCGCGGCGATGTCGTCCATGTCGGCGGCGACGACCTCGACGGAGACCGGGACCTTGAACAGCGTGTACGAGTTCTTAGCCAGCGACTCGAAGACCTTGTCGATCGAGTTCAGCATCGAGTCCGTCACGATGCGATTCTTATCGCTGGTCGAAAGCGAGCTCATGACCGTGCCGGCGGGGATTGCCGCGGCGTAGGCAGACGCCAGCCGGGTAGCGCGTATCTGCGCCCACTGCTTGCGAAGAGCGCCGGTAGCAAGACGACGACGGTAGACGCACACGGGCACGGTGTTGCCGTTGCTGGACGGAGCCTCCGGAGTGATGATGAGTTGTGTGGTGTAGTTGTGGGTCGCAGTCGTGCGAACGAACTCGAAGTAGAGCGCGTGGCCGACGACCATGGGGTTGTTTGTAGATGTCATTTGGTTTGTCCTTTCGGTTTGTGGTGGTGAAGACATTATAACGTCTTTAGAAATGAAGCCGGCGGGAGGAGGTGTATAGGGACACCTCGCTCCCACCGACGTCTCACAGCGCGAACGCTCGGGGGCTTGAGCTACTTCGTCTGGAGAATGGTGTACGGCGTCTGCACGTACGTCGCCTCGAAGGCTTCGGGGAAGCCGGTCTTGAGAAGATCGCGGTCGATCTTGCTCGTGACCCTCGAGACGATGCGCACGCGCTCGACACCGTTGATCGTGCCGACCTCGGCGTCACCGAGCATCTCGCGGAGAGCTGCCTCGGCTTCGGCCTTCTTGCCTTCGAGGGCCTTGATCGCTGCCTTCGCGTCGTTGAACGCGACGATCAGCGCCTCGGCCGACTCATCGAGCAGGGCGGTTTCTTCGGTGACGGCGACCTTGGTGGTCGTGGTCGTGGTGGCGGTTGCCATTGTATGGTCCTTTCGTCGTTCCAGCGGTTGCTGGTGAGTTCATTATAACGTCTTTAGATTTGACTACATCTGGCCATCGACCCAGAGTCCCGGGAAGATCAGAGGCGCGATGCAGTCGATACAGACCGGCCATACCTCTTCTTCCAGAGACATGGTAGATCCATATAGGACAGCACACGGGACGAACACGTCGTCCAGTGGCCCGACGCTCAAGCCACAGTTTTCGCACTCCGTCGCGCCAATGCGGAAGTCAAAGATTCCCGCATTGGCGCTCTTGAGCGCGTCTTCCGCTGACTCGATCATGTAGAGGTCGTATGACTTCACGACCTCAATCTATCAGGGTCGTCTCAGCTCAGGATCTTCTTGATCGAGGAAAGCTGCGCCTCGAGTTCGGCGATTCGGAGCTTGAGATTGAACACCTCGAGGCTGTCCGTCTGCATCGTCGTAGCCTTACCAGGCCGGACAGTCTGCTTGGTGCTCTTCTTGGTGCTCTTCTTTCGCTGCTGGTACGCGTTGTACCCGGCGCGACGTGCCGCTTTTCCGAGCGAGCTGACGTCGATTCCGGAGAACACGGCAGACGACTTACGAGCCGGAAGCTCGGGACCGCCGGCCCAGTACAAGCGAACGCCGTAGTGGTATGCGACAGCGCCGCGGGCAACCGTATCTTCCTTGTTCTCGAGACGGGAGAACACCGTCCCCTGATCCTCGAGCAGCTGGAGCACGGCGTGCACGTGAGAGGTCGTGTACTTGACCCCACGCTTCGCGTTGATCTGCTCGACGACCTCTCGAGCCGTCACGGGCTCGGTCGCTCCACGCAGCGTGTCGAGAATGATCTTTCGAGTCATCTCGCCCTTGTGCAGAATTGCATTCTGGTATGTCATTGTTTTCCGTCCTTTACGGTGTTGGTAAGTTCATTATAACCGCTTTAGATTCGGTTGTCATGAACTATTATAAATTTCCCGGTGAGCCGGTAAGTTCATTATAATTGCTTTAGAAACTCAGTCGACGACGCTAAATACGCCGGACTCGGCACCAAGCCTCTCGAGGTTGTTTCGGTTGGGAATTCCGTTCGCGTCGTCGCCGACGTGGCCGGTCAGGCGCTGCCATCGGGCAAAGGCGACACGGGTCGAGTCATCGAAGAGCGCCGGTACGTGATCGTCGAGATCGACGACCCTCTGAAGAGCGAGCTGGACGTTTAAGATATCTCGTCCACGCGCTCCAGGTTTTACCTTCGCGGCACTGACGAAAACGATGCCCGTCTGCGATCCGAGTGTCCTCCCAGGCCGGACATTGAAATCTGGCCGACAGAACGCGGATACGTCGTGGTGTGATCGAACAAGCCGGCGGATCTCACCGTTCACCACCTCGATCGAGACGAACCGTTTTCTCTCGCGCCACTCAAACGTGTCGACGACGATACCGAGATGAGGCATCGAGAACGGATCGGCAGATACCGTCGAGAACGAGAAAAACACGACGTCGCCAGGCATCGGCTCTTTCCTTGCCCGTCTGCGTCTCAGAAGTTCTGCCAGGCCGGAAGGTGAGTAGACGCACGCCGGCAGGTTGTGAATCGTCATGCCGGCGTCAAACGCGACGCAGTCGACGAACGCACCGGACCACGGAGCTGAATGACTATTATAACCTGCCCGTCTGCCAAACTCAGACAGCCCACCAGGCCGGGCCTTGTAGCCAACGTATTTTTCAGCCGTGGTGATGAACTTATCTGTGAGCTCTAGTCGACGCTGTCTTCGAGAGAGCTTGCGTCGAACATCTGGTTCAACTCCTGAAGTAGGAGCGTCGCCTCGTTCGCTCTCGCCGTCGTCCGAATGTGATCTTCTCTCGTCGTGCATTTTTCAATGTCTTCCTTCAGGCGCTCGATCAACTGCTCGGTCATCGCCGTGACGTTGGTTCTGTTCACTTCTACTCTCCTTGAAGCTCAACATCACTCTCGTCACTTTCCGGTACGGCAACTCCAAGTTCTGCCATGCGAGCAGACGCCTCGATGGCGCCGGCAGCAAGCCGGTTCAGACGTTCGGCGACGATCTGCGCCGGCGAACGCCCGTCCGTTACCTCGATCCGTGCGTCAAACTCGACGCCGCCGCGCACGCCGGCGCGGTCAAGGATCTCGGTAGATGCCTTCAGGCGAACCGGCTCGGACGCCGCGTTCTCCATAAGATCTTCTAGGACGTCGACCGCGTACGGTGCCGCCTGGGTCAACTTTGCGCGCGCACGTTCGACGTCCTCGCCGGGCTTGCGCTGTAGGGACCCGAGATGAACGCGGCACAGTCCGTCGTCCTTCGGCCGTCCCGAGCTCCACATCATGCACCGGATTCCGTCGTCCTTGACGGCGCGGCAGCGAACGGGCAGTGACTTCGGCTCGCGACGCGAGGACTTCGGTCCGCCCTCGTCCTGCTCCTTGAGATACGCGCGCGTCGATGCGATTACCCACGCCGGCACGAGGTGATCGGACGCGCTCTCGGCGATGAGATCAAGGCCGGTGATGTAGTCACTGTTATAATAGTCCGGATTCGTGAGAATCGGCTTCTTCTCCGTGAGGGAGATGACGCGACGCGCCTTGTCCATCTCGGGAGAGCGCGCGGCGATGAGACCGGTAGGTACGCCGTTGCTGGCGTAGACCGGGTCCCAACCCATCTTCGCGCGGCGAAGGATCGAGCGGTTGCCGTAGGTATCCTGACAGATGCCTTTCTCCACCTCGTCGATCCCGAGAGCCGCGAGATCCGGGCGCATGCTGATCGGTTCGTCAACCTCGACGATCGGCCGCTCGGCCTTTGACTCGTCGCCGTCACTAAGTTCTAGGTATGACATGCGGATCTCTTTTCGATTTGGTGAGGAGCCCGCCGCACGGGGAGAGGGCAACTAGCGACGGGCCCCTCGAGCCTTGCAGCTCAGGACTTCCGGCCGAACAGACGCTTCCAGATAGAAAGCTTCTTCGCCTCGGCGGTGATCTCCTGCGCGGCTGTGTCCGCCCAGATCAGCGCGTCGGTGACCTCGTCAAAGGTGTCCACGACCTCGGCCTTGGCCTCGGCCACCTTTTCGGCGACGGGCTTCTTGGCTGCGGTCTTCTTGGCCGGAGTCGCTTTCTTCGCTGCTGTCTTCTTCGCCGGCGCGGCCTTCTTGACGGGGGTCGCCTTCTTGGCGGCCGCCTTCTTGACAGGCTCGGTGGCTTTCTTCTTTGCTGCCATGTTGTGTGTTTCTTTCTCTCCTAGGGAGCGGTCGCTCCATGTCTAGAACTTGAGGCGTACGGTAATGGTTTCACATCGCCATCTCGGGCGATTTTCGCGAGAGTGGGCTCAGAAGCGTACCTCTCGGCGGCTTCTTGTAAAAACAATGGTACTTTGTAAGTTTTATCAGGTTCGTTGAAGTGCTTCTGCACTAAACGTCAATTTCTTACTTTCATTCTGGGCACAGCCAGAGAGAAGCCTGATGAAGAATGACGTGCTCGAGTTCTTTTTCTTCTCTGGGTCGGTTCGTATTGTTGATTGAGATGTGCATTTGACCGTGAGAAACTCCGTCTTTTATAATGTCACAGTACTGCTGACCGCGGGCGATCATCGCTTCTGCGTTCATGAGTTCACTCGCTCCAGGTATCGCCATGTTCACCTGCTCTATAAAAGAAGAAGTGTCAGACTTGGGCGAAGCGCAAGACGCTACCAAAGCTAACGATAGAATAATGCGCTTCACGGCAGTGGCATGTTCAAAGAGACGTACTCTGCCTTAGCAAACTGATCGGGGCAAAGATTGTTGATCCCAGAAAGAACGATCGAGAAATGCGTCTTTCGGTCATTGTTGTCGGTAGCGCCTTCGTTAATACGCTCAACGACATCGGTGTCGTTCATGCCTTCAGTCATAAGCTCGCACCAAAGTTTTCCGTACTCGAGCAACGAGTCATCGTCTAACGATGGGTCCCCATCGTAAAAGTAGATGACATCGTCAAAGAAAGCAAACTCTTCGGCGGTGTAGATCTTTTCTCCTGGCAGAGTATTGAACTGTGGCACCGCGGTAGTCGTGACAAGAGGTGTGAGAGTCGTAGACGTTGCGGTATCTGCTGCCGAACAGCCGACAGCGGCGAGTAGAAGTAGAGGTGTAAGCTTCACGATTTTCTCCATAGTTTGGCGTTCTTTGTATATACGGCGATGTACGCTATCGACCCAACGATGAATCCGTAGGTTTTAGTTTGGATAGCGAAGACGATCCAAAGGCATTCCATGACGATTAGCCATAGAAACGCCTCCCATCTCTTCTTTCCTACGAAGTACATCCCGAGGATACCCATCGAGGCTAGAAGCCACGACCATTGCAGTTCTGTCAACGAAGAGCCTCAAACTTCCAAAGCTGATCGGGGCACAGGTTCAACACTGCAGAGCTCGTCAAAGCCGCAAGGAACTCTTGCTCGTATCCAACGCTGGAGATCGCGATGACGACGTCGGTGGCAGTCGCTCCGCTTTGCAGAGTAGTGCACACCATGTAGCCGGTATCAAGCAGATCGTAGTCGGAGACGCCGACGAAACCGACGGAGTTCTTGATGTCGAAGAGGTACTCGTCCTCTGCTGTCCACGTTACTGGTGGAAGCGTCGGTGCCGGAGTAGCGATCGGAGCGTCGGTCGTCGTAGCTACCTTGTAACCCTCGTCGATCGCATCGGTGTTCTCCACATAGACGGTCTTCGTTCCGCCGCATGCTGCTAGCGCAACGGTTGCTGTAGCAGCAATAGCAATTTTTCTAAACATCATCTTGTACTTCTTTCTGTGTTTGGTTCTAGCAATATAACAACTCTAGAACTTGAGAGCCGGATGTCAGGATTGAACTGACGACCTACCGCTTACAAGGCGGTTGCTCTACCACTGAGCTAATCCGGCTAGCGACGACGATGTGGTGCGGATACTTGATTGTGTTCCCGTAGTAGATGCTCAACAAGCGTCCTAGTTTTTTGGTTCCACATCGTCGCCAGCGCCGAGAGCAGGAATCGAACCTGCGACCAAGAGATTAGAAGGCTCTTGCTCTATCCACTGAGCTACCTCGGCAATGGCTTTAGTCTTTTTGTATTAGTTCACGCGCCTCCTGTAGAAACCTTCCATAGAGAAATCTGTTGTCCAGAAGATAACATGAGATGAAACTTTCGCCGGCGGTCTTCATCTGTTTTCTGATCTCACGGAAGTTCATGAGGTCTGTTGGGTGAGCCTTGATGTACTCGGCTAGCCAGGTCACAGCGCGTTCGTGTGTTGTCTCCGTCATTTCTTACCTTTGTCTTGTTGGTACCGGGTGCAGGAATTGAACCTGCTCAAGGACTTTATAAGAGTCCCTCCGTCAAACCGTCCGGACCACCCGGCATTATTTATATCATCTATAGAATCAAACTTCGTAGACGGTCTCTTTATGATGCCGAACTTTTACTTTTGGATCCACCATGATCTTGTACCCGGCACGTTGGGCACGTCCACACCAGGAATAGTCTTCCCCGACGTTGACTCTCATCTCGCTTTCTTGGTTCCACTGCACTTTACCAATGAGAAACCAAGGACGTTCGATGCTCTCAAAAACTCCTCGCTTCACGCAGAGGAAGCCGAAGCCTACGCCTCCAACCTCGACGGGTTCTTCGTGAAGCAGAAACTCTACCTTGTTGACCCTCGTCGGAACTCCTCGCTCGTTCGGGTAGTTCACAGCGACGGTCCCTGCTGGGTCTAGAGCGTAGAGACCAGAGATGACGCAGTGATCAGAGAGGTAAAGTCTCATGAAGTCTTCGGGAGTCCACTCGATGTCAGAGTCGATCCAGAACAACTTATTATAAAGGTACTTACCTTCAGCGATCTCGTTACTCTCGTAGTTGTGGTCCCATCGGTCGATCGCGGTAAGCTCTCTGGCCGTAGGAACGAACGACGAGTACTTATTCAGAAAGCCGACGCGCATTCCGTGATTGCAGCAGTAGTTCACGGTCTTCATGAGACTCGAGACGTACTCGGCATGGAACATGCGTCCAGGGGTAGCGATCAATACATCGTAGAACTCAGTCATTGTCATACTTCGAGACTATGAACAGTATCGCGAGCATCGCGAGTAAGAGCAAGAAGTGATTCATCATTATACCTCCACACGACACTTAGGGCAAAGTAGAGCATCGAACCCAGTAGCGTAAGTAACAGACGTTCCTTGCTGAGTCACAGGGACCGGGACTACGTCCTTCGTCTCTGCTCCACAGCGATCACACTTCGGAGGATCGATCCACTTCACCCACAAACCTTCCTTGACGTGCGACAGCATACCAAGAGCAAGAGCGTGAAACGGTCCAGCACCTGAAGTCTTTCTCAGAAACTTTCTTGTGTCCTGCGCCGTGATCACCGGTCTGCACTTCTTACACGGGCATTCCATTCTCGATGGCTTACAGTACACGATACCGTTCGTTACCGTATGACGCGTCACGGCATGACCACACACGCAGATCCGACCGTCTGACTCCTTGTATCTCCGAGATCCCAGAGACTCAAGACGCTCCTCGGCAGCGATCACATCATCTACAGAAAGACCCATCGCGGCAAGCGCGTCCTCTGCGCTTCCAGCATTCTCTTCTTCATCTTTCTTCACTTTGTCTCCTTGTACAGATCGTTGTGTACAACCGCGTTGTGTACAACTTTCAGATTGATTATACAGCATTCTCTCTTTGATTGACTACCAATACATAAAAAGTTGCCTAATTTTCTTTGTAGCCGATTTTCCGACCTTTCTTTTATAAGGTGCATGCGTACACGTATACGCGTATTAGAAGAAGGATCGTTAATTCGGTTTTATGTATTTATATTCTCCTCTTACTAAGCACTTTTTTCTCTCTGCTCTTTCATTCTGTCTTAGTATCTTCTCGAAGGCTCTAACCTTCTCTTTTTTCTGCGCGCTACTTTTTTGACTTAGTATCTTTTCGTAGCCTCTCTCTGTCTCTCTCCCGAGCGTCTTTACTTTGTACATTAACTTCCCTCTTTTCCTCTTTTTCTCCCTCTCTTTCTTCCTCTTTTTCCTTGCTTTGTACGATAGGGACGGGCTGAAAAACTCACTCTTTCTCCTACTCTCCGTAGTCACCTCCTCGCCTCTATGTGTAGAATGATCGCATGTCGGTCTTCGATGCTTCACTGTACGAGCACACGATGCGCAAGCTCAACTCGTGCGTTCACACGCTCTACAGGATCGCCGACACGTTACCAGACATCGACGAGATCTCCGACCCGGACGAGAGAGCTGATCTCTTGATCCTCGCCGAGAACCTCATTGACGTCGCCTCGTTTGTCACCGACACCGCCAGGGACATCGCCTGGCTTCACACTCCGGTTCCTGAACCAGAAGAATAAGGTAAAATGCAAAACCACGGACACCGCACGGGAGAGCGGTTTCGGGGCAAAAGAATCGGATACCGAAGAGGATCCTGGATCATTCTCCCACTAGCGGTTGTAGCCTGGGTTCTACCTACGGCTCCCGCCAACGCCGATGCTAATATATTAGTCAACGGCGGATTTGACGGTTCGACCGGGTGGACGGTGCTACAGAACGGCGGCTCTGGAGTGCTGTTCAACGGAGCTCTCCGGTTCTCCTACGACACCGGCCGCGTCTCGCAGACCGTGAGTGTTTCCCCTGGAAGAACCCTAAATGTATCATTTACGGTTGACAACAGCCAGTCTAACCGTATTGGTCCCGGAGATCCGATCTCAGATACCTGGACGGCAACCCTCTCATCAGGGGAAACGGCTTCATCCGTCACTAGATCCGTCGCTCACGGCCTCGAGACCTTCAGCCTTTCCATCACCACCCCGGCAGGTTCATCGGACGCCACGTTGACATTTAGCGGTATCGACAACGGCTACTGGGCAGGTCACTACGGCCCGGTTGTTGACAGTGTAACACTTATTTCTACCCTACCCTCAACTCCCGCCAATAACGGTTGTGGCCCGTATCCAGCCATTTCGGTGACCGGGAACACGGGAGGGCCGGTCTGGGGATCTAATCCGTATACCGACGACTCAAACTTTGGAACCGCCGCCGTTCACGCTGGTCTCATCGAGGTTGGCGAAACGGCGATCATCGAGCCCTACGCCGTCGACAACTACCCAAGCTACTCCGGAAGCGCGGCGAACGGAGTCACGACGTACGACTGGGGCGGCGCGTGGTGCGGATACTACATCAAGATTCTAGGCGAACCTCTTCCCGGAACTACCACAACGACTACGACAACTCTGCCAAAGGTTCTTGGCGCTCCAACAAATCTTAGCGTTGAGAACACAGAGAGTGGAGTGCTTATCGACTGGGAAGCGTCACAGAGTGATTCTGGAGTTTCTCCCGAGCGATACGCAGTTTCATGGAGCACTGGGTCAGCGGGCTGGGGAGTCGCAACAGGCAACGTCGGAGACGCAAACGCGCTAAACACACAGATACTTCTTGACTATCAACTATTCGAGTCAACGGGAGGTTTGAACACTGAATACACGTTCACCGTTCGCGCCGACAACGACACGTACGGAGTCTACTCACAAGTTTCTCAGAGCGTTACGTTAACTATAGACACACCGGAGGTTCCAACAACATGGCCAGAATCGACCAGCACGAGCACCTCATCGACAGATGCCCCGACCCCTTCTGTGGATGTTCCTACGACAACTGTTCCTGTCACTTCGACGGATCCTACACCGACAACGATCTCTGCACCTGCGCCTGTCACGACGACGAGTTCGACATCGACAACGACTGATGCGCCCGTCGAGGAAACTACACCGCCGGAAACAACCGTGGCTGAGCCCGAGACAACTGACCCGGCACCAGAAACAACAGACCCAGAACCAGATCCAGGACCAGGAGACGATGTAACCGAGCTCTCTCCTGAAGAGCTTAGTGACATTGAAGAACCAGAGCAACTCGAGGCTCTCATCAACTCTGGCAACATCGACGCGCTTGACTCTGAGCAGTTGCTGTCGATCGTCGAAAACGATGCGTTCACCGAGCTTTCAGCGGAGGCATTTGGTGAAGTTCTCGATGCAGTGTTCGACGAACCTCTTTCCGATGAAGAGTTTCAGAGTGTTCTAGACTCTGTTCTCAGCGCGCCTATCTCAGACGAACAGTTTGACGCGCTTGTAGACGCGCTAGGCAGTGACTCCGTCTCCGACGAGCAGGTGCAGGAAGCCGTTGATCAGATCATTGAAAACGGTCTTACCGAGGAATTTGCTACGTCACTCGCAACAAGCCCCGAGATTCTTACCTCGATCGACGGCGACGCAG
>Ga0208783_10000163_pt1 | contig 40054 bp, 30 predicted proteins | sample DEB19_08_DNA_2_FD_184529 | JGI IMG/M metagenome (GOLD analysis project Ga0208783, IMG submission 184529) | Aqueous microbial communities from the Delaware River and Bay under freshwater to marine salinity gradient to study organic matter... | ecosystem: Environmental > Aquatic > Marine >... | reverse complement strand
CTGGTGCGGCGGAAACGGCGCGCCGCGCGAGCCAAGCATCTCGTCGAGCAGCGCCTGCCACTCGCCGCGCGCGTAGTGGCGGCCGACCACCTGGTTGTTCACGCGGTAGCCGAAGCGCTGCTCGCCGAAGTAGTCGGGAATCCCCTGCTTCTCGAGCAACTCCATCCGGCGCTTCACCGCGCGCACGGCCATTGGCTCGACGCCGCGGATGCGGATCACGAAGCGGTTGCCGCGCAGATGCCCGCGCCGCAGCTTGTTGGTGTGGCGCTTGGCCCACATCACATTGAGGCGATCGTGGCGCATCTCGCCCACGGGCCGGTTGGCGGGCAGGTGCACCGAGACCATCTGGTGGGTGACGGCGACGCGGTCCTTCATGCCCGCGAAGCCGATGGCGCCTTCCTCGACCTTGAAATGCCTGCAGATCACGCCGAGCATCTCGGTGTGCGGCATGTTCGTCTTCTGGATGCCGAGATAGAGATGCTCGCCTTCGCCGCACGGCTCGTAGGCTGGAATCTCCTCGACGATGAAGTCCTCAGGCCGCTCCTTGAGGCGGCCGCGGAGCGTCCCGCCCTCCGCGCGCGTCGCACATGCGCCGGGGCGCGGGTCGAGGCGCTCGTGCGGCGTCGCGTTCGTGATCCAGTTCGACGGCAGCACGAGCCCGGTCGCAGGATGCGGCGCGAGCGTTGCGGAATTGACCGAGCCTGCGCCGCCGAGCTCTGGCTCGTCGCGCTCCTCAATCATCATCGTCGTCCTCGCCCGCCTCGATCGGCGGCTCGACATCGAGGCGCTCCTCTGCGCTTTCGGCGAGCACTTCTTCGGCGACCTCGATCGGCACGCGGTGCTTGATTCCGAGGGCGATGGCGTCGCTCGGACGGGCGTCGATCTCGTGCAGTTCGTCGCCCTGGCGGATGAGGAGGCTCGCGAAATAGGTGCCCTCGGAGAGCCGGTGGATCAGCACCTTGACGACCTTGCCGCCGAGCGTGTGGACGATGCTGTCGAGCAGGTCGTGCGTCTGCGGACGCGGCGGCTCAAGGCCCTGCAGGCGGCGCTCGATCGCGACCGCCTCGGCGGTTCCGATCTTGATGGCGAAGCTGCGCGCCTCGCCGCCTGCGGGCAACTTCTCGGTGAGCGTGATGAACTGCTCGGCGCTCGAGTCGAGGATCAGCACGCGGGAGAGGTCCATGGGCACGAGCATCGCGCGGTCCGAGCATAGCGCGGACGGCAGCGTCCGTCCTGTTCGGCGTCCGTTCCCCTGAGGAAGGTTGCTCGGCTCACCACGCCGAAAGCAGGATGGCGAGGTCGGGCGAGCCGACATCGCAGTCGCCGTTCAGGTCGGCCGGGCACGCGTCGCAGTCGGCGCATGCGCCCCAGGCCGAAAGCATGATCGCGACATCCTGCGCATCGACGGCGCCGTCGCGGTTGAGATCCTCGGCACGGAACGGCGGCGGCGCGAGCGCGAGGGACGCGGCGATGTTCAGGCGCCCCGCGCCATAGAGGACATCCGTTCCCGGATCGCCGAGGTCGGTCGCGCCAGCGAGCAGGAACTCGCGCACCTGGTCGCGCGTGAGCGCGGGGTTGTATCCCCAGAGCAGCGCAGCGGCGCCCGTCACATGCGGCGTGGCCATGCTGGTGCCGCTCTTGTAGATGTAGCTCGCGGTGCCCGAGAGCGAGAAGACGCTCACGCCGGGCGCGGAGATGTCGACCTCGGGGCCGAAGTTCGAGAAGGTCGCGCGCACATCGCGGTTGTCGGTGGCGGCGATGGCGATGGTTTCGTTCCACTTCGCGGGCGCCGCGACCGTGGTGTTGCCGTTGTTGCCCGTGGCCGCGCACATGAGCGCGCCCTGCGCGTGCGCGTACTGCACGGCCTGCAGGAAGATCGGGTTGAACGCATAGAACTGCAGGCTCATGTTCACCAGGCGCGCGCCCTGGTCGACGGCCCAGGTGAGCCCCGTCGCGACATTCGCCTCGAAGCCCGTGCAGCCGTTCACGACCACGACGGGCAGGAGGCGCACATTCCACGCGAGGCCCGCGATGCCGACCCCGTTGCCGCCCGATGCCGCGATGATGCCCGCGACATGCGTGCCGTGGTTGCACTCGTCGGCGGTGACGGTGGTGCCGTCGGGCACATTGATGCCCGGCAAAATGCGGCCCGCGAGCTCGGCGTGCGCGTCGATGCCCGAGTCGAGCACCGCGACGACGAGGTTGTTCCCGTGCGTCGTGTTCCACGCCGTGGTCGCGTGGACATCGGCGCCCGCGATGCCCGTCGAGCCGCTGACGACCTGGCCGGTGTTGAGCAGCGCGTACTGGAGTCCGAAGTTCGGATCGTTGGGGATCTCCGCGAGGCCGCCCTCATGGTCGACGCCGGCGAAGGCGATTCCGGCCGTGAGCGTGCGGAGGCGCGTGACGGCATCGTTCGGCTTCACCCCTGCGGCGAGGTCTGCGATGTACCAGCGGTCGAGTCCGAGTTCCCGCGCGGTCTTCGCGTCGCGGAGCGGCGCGATCCAGGGGCTGCGCAGCGCGCGCACGCCGGCCTCGCGCAGCGCCTTTGCCGACGCGCGGGAGAGCGCTGGCGCCTGCGCCGAGCGCAGCTCGACGCCACCCTTTGCGGAGGCGGCAACCGTCACTCCCGGCGCCAACTGCAGAAGCACATGGTCGTGCGCGAAACCGCCCGTCTCGACGAGGTTCGGTGGTTCGGCAAGTGCAGGCGCGACCTGCGCGAACGCGGACGGAGCCGCGGCGAGGAAGGCACAAAGGAAGGCACGGGGCATGGCGGCGGCGGAGCGCATGGGGGCAGCCTCAAATCTAACCCTGCGTTCGATTGGGGCGATCGCGGAGTTTCCAGAATCGCGCTCTCCGTGCGGGTTTTTCCGCTTGCGCGGCCCTTGCGGCGGGGTCGTGCCGCACCTGCGGTTATAGTCCTCCCCTTCGTGCGGACCTTGGTCGGTCCGCGGCAAGCGTCGCCAGCACCTTCACCTCACCTGATCACCATGAGCAACTCGCGTCACCTGTTCACCTCCGAAAGCGTCTCGATGGGCCACCCCGACAAGGTCGCCGATGCGATCTCGGATGCCGTCCTCGACCTGATCCTCGATCACGACGCGTGGGGCCGCTGCGCGTGCGAGACGCTGGTGACCACCGCGCAGGCGATCGTCGCCGGCGAGATCAAGTTCAACCACAACGCGAAGAAGAAGTTCGATGTGCAGCAGACGGTGCGCGACACCATCCTGCGCATCGGTTACGACGACGCTGCGATGGGCTTCGACGGCAACGGCTGCGGCGTCATCAACCTGCTCCACGAGCAGTCGGCCGACATCGCGCGCGGCGTCGTCCGCAAGGCGAAGAAGGCGCAGGGCGCCGGCGACCAGGGCATGATGTTCGGCTTCGCCTGCGGCGAGACCGACCGCCTGATGCCGCTCCCGATCAACCTCTCGCACCGCCTGGTCGAGCGGCAGGCCGAGGTGCGCCGCAAGGGCACCATCTCGGGCATCCGCCCCGACGCGAAGAGCCAGGTCACCATCGAGTACGAGGGCCTCGAGCCGAAGCGCATCGATGCGGTCGTGCTCTCGACGCAGCACGGGCCCGAGTGGAACGGCGAGAAGAAGCAGGCCGAGCTCAAGAAGGCCGTCACCGACGCGATCATCAAGCCGGTCCTCGGCTCGTGGTGGCACGACAGCGTGAAGGTCTATGTGAATCCGACCGGCCAGTTCGAGATCGGCGGCCCGCACGGCGACTGCGGCCTCACGGGCCGCAAGATCATCGTCGACACCTACGGCGGCCGCGGCCGTCACGGCGGCGGCGCCTTCAGCGGCAAGGATCCGTCGAAGGTCGACCGCAGCGCGGCGTACATGGCGCGCTACATCGCCAAGAACATCGTCGCGGCGAAGCTCGCGCGCGTGTGCGAGGTGCAGGTCGCCTACGCGATCGGCGTGGCCGAGCCTGTCTCGGTGCTCGTCGATTCGCAGGGCACGGGCACTGTCGGCGACGATGTGCTCTCGAAGCTCGTGCGCGACCACTTCGACCTCACGCCGTTCGGACTCATCGAGATGCTCAAGCTGCGCGCGCCGATCTACTCGTCGACCTCGAGCCACGGCCACTTCGGCCGCGAGCCCGGCGAAGGCGGTAAGGGCACCTTCTCGTGGGAGAAGACCGACATCGCGTCGGCCCTCAAGAAGGGCGCCGCGAAGTCGATCGCCGCTCCGAAAAAGGGCGTCAAGCGCTCCTCGGAGCTCGCGCTCGCGTGAATCGCGAGGCCCCCGTCGGCTACTCGGCCCGTGAAGTCGCACTGGAGCGAATCCTCGCCCAGGCGATGCGCTTTCCAGACCTCGACTTCACCTCGACGCGCACGGCTTCGCGCGCGGACGCTGAAGGAGGTCGTGCGGTCGATCCACGCGATGCGGCGCTTGCGCGCGCGATCGAGCATGCGGTCGTGCGGCGATACCTGACGCTGATCGCCTGCATCCGTCCGCATCTTGCGAAGAATTGGCCGCTCCTCGAGAAGCCGATCCAGGCGGCGCTGCTTGCCGGCGCCGCGCAGATCCTGTTCCTTGACCGCGTGCCCGCGGCGGCTGCGGTCGATGCCAGCGTCGAGTGGACCAAGCGCAGGCTCCGCCCAGGCGCGGGCGGGCTCGTGAACGCGGTGCTCCGGAAGGTCGCGGGCAGCGTCGCCGAGCGGATCCCCGCGGGCGACGCGGCCGTCCTCGACCACACGCGGCGCGACCTCGTGCCACTTGCGGACGGCAGCGCGTTGCGGCTTGCCGAGCAGACCTTCAGCGAGGATGCCGCCGCGGCGATCTCCGAGAAGACGAGCCACGCGCGCGAGCTCGTGCTGCACTGGATCGGTGCGTTCGGCTTCAAGGAGGCGCAGCGGATCGCGCTGCACGACCTCGTCGACGCGCCGCTGATCGTGACGCCGTTCGACCCGGGTGACGCGCGGTTCAGCGGCGTTGCCACGGCGCATGAAGAGCCGGGCTTCGGCGTCTGGAAGGGCACGCACGCGGAACTCACCGCGCTGCTGGCTGAGATGCCGCACCTGCGCGTGCAGGACCCCACCGCTGCGACCACCGTCGGCATGCTCGCGGGCACGCCTGTTTCCGTGCTCGTGCAGGCGATCCAGCGCGAGCCGCGCGTGATCGTCGACCTTTGCGCGGGGCGCGGCACCAAGACCAAGCAGCTCGCGGAGATGTTCCCGAACGCGACCATCTACGCGACCGATCCCGACGAGCCGCGCTTCGAGGCGCTGGTGCGCCTGCGCGAGCGGCACCCGAACATCAAGGCGCTCGGCCACGAGCTACTCTTCAGAGACACCGCGGGGCGCGCCGACCTCGTCCTTCTCGATGTCCCCTGCTCGAACTCCGGCGTGCTCGCGCGGCGCCCGGAGGCGCGCTACCGCTTCACCAAGCAGCGCACGCAGAGCGTGATCGAGCTGCAGCAGAAGATCGCCGATCCCGCCATCGGGCTGCTCGCGCCGCAAGGCGCCGTGCTGTACGCGACCTGCTCGATCGAGCACGCCGAGAACGGCGCGCAGGTGCGAAGGCTGGTCAACCGACATGCGCTGGTGCCCGTGCTCGACCGCACGATCATGCCCGCATGCCTGCCGGGCGAGGCGCTCTCGTCGTACCGCGACGGCGGGTTCCACGCGTTGCTCGTGAAGCCCTGACGCACCCGCCGGTCCGAGAGGCCGGCCCACCGGCTCCTTCACGCATCGCACAGGCGCGCGATGCGGAATCCACCGCACATGATCGCTCCCGCGGCGGCGTCGGGCGGTGGTACCATTGACGCTTCCACCCAGATTGGAACCCGCGCCATGCGCATCCTCGACATCGTCTCCCCCGCTTCCATCAAGGTGCCCCTTGCGGCCACCGAGAAGCGCGCAGCCATCGATGAGCTCGTCGACCTTCTCGCTGCGAACAACCTCTGCCCCGACCCCGTCGCCGTGAAGCGCGCGGTGTGGGAACGCGAGTCGCAGCGCTCGACGGGCATCGGCGAGGGGCTCGCGATCCCGCACGGAAAGTGCGGCGGCACGCAGGGGCTTGTGATCGCGATGGGCAAGCCGGCGGCGCCGATCGAGTTCGGCTCGATCGACAAGAAGCCCGTGCAGCTCGTGATCCTGCTGGTCTCGCCGCCCGAGAAGAAGGACGAGCACATCCAGGCGCTTGGCAAGATCTCCAAGATCATGACGAGCCCCGAGTTCCGCCACCGCGCCTACACGGCGCAGAGCGCGATGGAGCTCTACCAGCTGTTCCGCGACGCAGAGGCGTGAGCCTCGCATCCGCGTGATCCATCGCGGTTCCGCTACTTCCGCAGCGCCTTCACGCGCAGGTCGCCCGCCTTCTTCATGATCGGTCCGGCTTCCTTCTGGCGGTCGATCGACATCAGGAAATCGCCGAGCGCCTGGTGCATGCGCCAGTCGTCGGGCGCGAGCTCGATGCCCTTGCGGAGCGCCTGCTCGCACTCGTCGTAGCGGCCCATGGTCTTGAGGCCCGCGGCGCGACCAAGCTGCAGCGTGGCTTCGTCGGGCCGCTCGGCCACCAGCGCGTCGAGCATCGCAAGCCCCTCGGCGGCGTAGTCGCGCCGCACCGAGTCGACCAGGATCGCGGCCAGGCGCCGGCGCGCGACAAAGTCGCCGGGCGAGAGCTCGACGCCCTTGCGCGCGATGGCAAGCGCGGAGTCGTAGTCATCGGAGTCGATGAGGATGCCGACGGCTTCCTCGCGCAGGAATCCCCATGAGGGGTTTGCCTCCCACAGCCCGCCCGCGAACGCAACCGCGCCGCCGACATCGCCGCCGCCGCGCATCATGCGGGTGATCCCGATCGCGAGGTCCTGGCTCATGCCGTCGCGCTCGGCGCACGCGCGCAGGCGCTTCTCGGCGTCGGCGAAGCGGCCGTCGACCGCTTCGAGCCACGCGATGCGGTCGTCGACCCGCGAGCGCACCAGCCCGTCGAGATGCAGCATCGCCGCAAGGCCGAGCGCACGCTCGTACTGCTCGATGCCGCGCACGGCGCGCGCGCGCGTGTCGGGCTCGGCCAGCGTGCCGCGGCCGTTGAACACGACCTGCGGCGAGACCACCACGCGGTCGGCGCCGAAATCGGCGATCGCGAGCATGCCGTTCACGGCGCCGACGGCCGCCACGCCCGTGAGCGCAGCGACCGACAGGAACGCGGCCGCGACGCCCGCGGCGCCGGTGCGGCCATCGCGCTTGAGCTGCCAGCGGTGCACGCGGACATCGCGCGCGGACGCGATCTTCCACAGCATCCACGCGAGATAGGTCGCGCAGATGGCGATGCCCGACGCGAACAGCAGCGGCACGCCGATCGCGCCGCGCACCGCGAAGAAGCTGCCCGCAGCGACGAGCGCGAGCGCGATCTCCTCGTTCCAGGTCAGGTCCCACTTGCGCGAAGGCGGCGCGGCGCCGACCGGCTTCGCCAGGAACGCAGGGGTGCCGAATCCGACGCGCAAAGCCTGCTCGGGGCACGCGCTCACGCAGTCGAGGCACTTCATGCAGCCTTGGTCGACCACCATGCGGTAGTCGCGCACTTCCTCGTGGACGCGCACATTCGAGGTGCAGACCGCGGTGCAGTGACCGCATTGCGTGCAGGCGTCGCTCACGCGGATGCGCACGGGCGACAGTTCGTCGAGCGGAGCGAAGAAACCGCCGTACGGGCAGCCGTAGGTGCAGTAGCCCTTCGCACCGAGGAGGTAGACCGCCGCGAAGCCGCAGACGAGGAGGAACGGCACGCCGACGAGCCAGCCGGGGAAGGTCGCCCAGAAGTCGCTGGTGACGAAGCGCGTCGAGAAGCCCGGCCACTCGAGGTCGGGCCGTGTGTACGGCGCGATCGCGAGCCGATAGATCACGGGCCACAGGAACATGTAGACCGCGAGCGCGAGCGGCATCCACAGGAGCAGCCGCGAGCGGAACAGCCGAGGACGGATGCCCGCGCGCTTCATGAGGTACCCGCAGAAATCCTGCAGCATCACGACATGGCAGCCCCAGCCGCAGAACCAGCGGCCGAGCAGCGCGGTCGAGAGCAGCGCCACCGCGAAGAACACGCCACCGACGGTGATCACGCCGTGCTTGGTCGCCTCCATGGACTCGCTCGGCTCGACGGGCGTGATGGTCGTGCCCGTCCACAGCCACTGGACGACATGCACGATCATGAGGAGCTGGATGCCGATGAGCACTGTGGCGCGGCGCCAGCCCATCCGCGAGTGCGGCGCGCGCGTGCCTCTCGGCTGATGGTCGCCCGACGGGAGGACCTGAAGCGAGAGCGAGGAGCCGCCCGCTGATCCGCGCGTCCTCGTCTCGCAGTTCGTCCTCGTCGTGCTCATCGGCGCCATCCTATACTTGCGCCCTAATGGCAGCGCGCGACTACTACGAGGTCCTGGGCGTGAATCGCTCCGCGAACGCGGACGAGATCCGCCGCGCGCATCGCAAGCTTGCGCTGCAGTACCACCCCGACCGCAACAAGGACAAGGCGGCTCCGGCGCGCTTCGCGGAGATCCAGCAGGCGTACGAGGTGCTGTCGGACGACGACCGGCGCCGCAAGTACGACGAGTTCATCCGCCTCGGCGGCACGACCGAAGCCTTCGCTGCGGGCGCGTCGGCGGGCGGTGCAGGCAGCGGCGCTGCGGGCGCGGATCCCTTCGCCGGCTTCCGCCAGGGCCGCCCGGGCGCCGAGTGGACGAGCTCCGACAGCGCCACCTTCGAGTCGATCTTCGGCGACATCTTCGGCGGCTCGGGCGGCGGTGGCCGACGCAGCCGTGCAGGAGCAGGACAGCGCGCCCGCGCCCGCGAGCGCATGGAGCTCGAGGTCGCCGTCCCGCTCGAGACCCTCATCCGAGGCGGCAAGTACGCGGTGAGCGTCAACAACGAGCGACTTGAGCTCGAGATCCCCACAGGCACCGAGGACGACGAACTGCTCTCGATCCCAGGGCGGCTTGATGTCCTCGTGCGCGTGCGCGCCGACAAGCACGCGTGGCTCACGCGCGACGGGCGCGACCTCTCCTACGACCTGCCGCTGTCGATCGTCGAGGCGACGCTTGGCGCAACCATCGACGCGCCGCTGCCGACCGGCGGCAGCGTGACGCTCAAGATCCCTGCGGGCACGGCGAGCGGCAAGAAGATGCGCATCGCCGGCAAGGGCATGCCCGCGGCGAACGGCAAGCCGGCGGGCGACCTTTATGTCGCGGTGCAGATCGTCCCGCCGAAGGATCCGAACGACCTGACCAAGTCGCTGCTGAAGGAGATCGGCGGCGCCATCGAGAATCCGCGCGCACGGATCGCCCACCTGCGGCCGTGAGCTCCCGTCAGCGGCGGTAGCGCTCGATCGCCTCGAGCACCTTGCGGTGCACCTCGAATGGCGTCGCGACGGATTCCCAGAACGCGTCGAAGGTGCCGCGGCCGGCGGTCGCGAATCCGAGCGTGCCGAGGAAGCACAGGCGCTCGCGCATCGACTGGACGACGATCGTGTTCTGGATGCGCGCCAGCGGCGCCTCGGTCAGCATCGTGCGCAGCACGCCGCGCCGCGCGATCACGCGCCGGTCGGTGAGCGCATACGCGTGGTTGATCCAGTCGAGCCAGCCCCACGCGAGGCGCATGCCGGCGAGACCGATGCCGAAGGTGGCCGCGTGCACATCGGTCCACGGGCTCCACGGGAACTGCGCGGCGTACGCGAGCACGAGTGCGCCGATCGCAGCGGCGACCAGCGTGCCGAACGACGAGAGCACGATGTAGAGCGGGCTCGGGCGGATCAGCAGGATGATGGTCTCGTCGGGATGGAGCACGGCCTGGAGGGCCTGCGGCACGGTGCGGGGCACGGCGACCGCGGTGCTCATCGCGACAGCGCGTCCTTCCGCAGCGTGCCGACATAGGGCAGGTTGCGGTAGAGGTCGTCGTAGTCGAGGCCATAGCCGACCACGAACTCGTCGTCGATGTCGAATCCGACATACTCGCACGGCGTGCTGAGTGCGCTGGGGATGCGCTTGCGCAGCAGCACGCACGCGCGCACATCGGCCGCACCGCGCGCGATGAACTCGCTGCGCAGGAGCCGGAGCGTGCCGCCCGAGTCGAGGATGTCGTCGACGATGAGGATGTGGTGCCCCTCGAGGTGCTTCGGCAGCGCGCCCACGATCGCGCTTCCGCGCGTGGCGGTGTGGGTGCCGCCGTAGCTTGATACCGTCGTGAGCTGGATGCGCATGCGTCGCTGCGGCAGCGCGCGCACGAGGTCGGCTGCAAACAGCAGGCTGCCCGTCATCACGGGCACCACGGTCAGGCGGCCGTCGGCGTGGCTGTAGTCCTCGCCGATCGCAATCGCCAGCGCACGCACGCGCGCTGCGATGGCCGCGCTCGGCACGAGGACCTTCTCGATGTCCTCGTGCAGGCGGTCGTCGTGGATGCGGAGCGCGTCGGGTGCCATCACGAGACCCCCAGTCGCGACTTGATCGCGTCGTTCACGCTCTTCGCGTCGACCTTGCCGCCCGAGAGCTTCATCACCGCGCCGACGATGCGCCCGATCGCGGCCATCTTGCCCGCGCGCACATCGTTGGCGGCGGCTTCGTTCGCGGCGATCGCGGCGTCGACCCACGCGTTGAGCTGCCCCTCGTCGCGCACGACGATGAAGCCCATCTTCTCGGCGACCGCCGTTGCGGTGTCGGCGCTCGCGCAGAGGGCGCCGAAGAGCGGATCGACCGACTGCGGGCCGATCGCGCCCTGCTCACGCAGCGCGAGGATTCCCGCGACATTCGCCGCGCTGATGCCGATGGCGTGGATGCCCGCGCCGCGCTCGTTCGCGTGCTTCGCGCCGATGTTCAGGACGAGCTTGCCCGCGGCGTAGCCCGCGTCCTTCTCGCCCTTGAACGCGCCACCTGCGAGCGCCGCCTTCACGCATTCCTCGAAGAAGAAGCAGGTGTCGCGCTCGTTCACGAGGTTGAGCGCGTCGATCTCGCTGAGTCCGTACGACGAGATGTAGCGCGCGCGCCGCGCCATCGGCAGCTCGGGCACGCGCGACTGCACCTCGGCCAGCCACGCGTCGCTCACCTCGACGGGCACGAGGTCGGGCTCGGGGAAGTAGCGGTAGTCGTGCGCGTCTTCCTTTTCGCGCTGGAGCAGCGTCTTGAGCGCGACATCGTCCCAGCCGCGCGTCGACTTCATGCCGCGGCCCATCGTGCGCCCCGTCGCGCGCCACTCCTCGACCTGGCGCACCATCTCGTGCTCGATCGCGCCCTTCACGGCGCGGAAGCTGTTGAGGTTCTTCACCTCGACGACGGGCGTCTTGACCACATCGCCGTTCTCAAGCTCGAGCACCATGTTGATGTTCGGCTCGAAGCGCATGTGCCCCTTCTGCATGATGCCCTCGGTCACGCCGAGGAAGCGGCAGATGTTGCGGAGTTCCTCGGCGAAGGTCACGACATCGTCGGCGCAGTCGAAGTCGGGCGCAGTGACGACCTCGAGGAGCGGCGTGCCCGCGCGGTTGAGGTCGACGAGCGAGCCCGAATAGTGGTGCCCGCCAGGCAGCTCATGGCCCAGCTTGCCCGTGTCCTCCTCGAGGTGGGCGCGGATGATCCCGATGGTGCGCGACCCACCCGCGGCCGCGGGAATCTCCACGGCGCCGTCGTGGCAGAGCGGCAGGTCGTACTGCGAGATCTGGTAGCCCTTGGGCAGATCGGGGTAGTAGTAGTTCTTGCGGTCCCACTTCGAGTGGCGGGCGATCGAGCAGCCGAGGGCAAGGCCGACCATCATCGACATCTCGACCGCGGCCTTGTTCATGACCGGCAGCGCGCCCGGGAGCGCGCAGACGACGGGGTCGATGAGCGTGTTGGGCGGCTCGTCGTAATGGGACGGATGCGCGGCGTTCGGCACGCGGGTAAACATCTTGGTGCGGGTCGCGAGCTCGATGTGGATCTCGAGCCCGACCTTGAGGGTCGCGCGCGCGATGACGGCGGTCTTCGGGTCGACGGTGGTCGCCATGGGGGCGGATGGTACGCCACGGAGCGGCGATGTTGAAGCGACGGCATAATGCGGGAATGTCCGCAGCTCTCCTGGTCGCGTCCGCGACCGTGTCCACCGCCATGACCACCACCACGATCATTCCCCGCGTCGAGCTCGCGAAGCCCGACGCGCCGCTCGTCGTGCGCGTGACCGGTGCCGAGGGGCTCTGCAGGCTCGTCGTCATGGACCCGAGCGGCAAGGAGATCGGCCGCGCGAACGCGCCCGACGGCGACTTCGACCTCGCCGCCGTCTTCCCGTTCGTCCGCAAGGGCGAGGGCACGCTGCGCGTGCAGGCGATCGTGGCGGGCGTGCCCGAGGGCGCGCCGCTGGTCGTGATTCCGCTGAAGAGCCGCGACACCATCCGAACGGCGGGCGACCTGCGCCCCGACGGCAAGACCGCGTACACGCGCGTGATCGGCTGGGGCGACCAGCTGCTCGACCCGACGAATCCCGAGCACGAGAAGCTTCGCGTGGCGTGGCCGAAGGCGGATCCGCAGCCGCTGTCGGGATTCCGGCTGATGCCCGACGAGGATGTCGTGTTCGAGACGACCGCCGGACGCATCCGCTTCGCCATGCGCCCCGACGAGGCGCCGAACACCGCGCGCAACTTCGTCGAGCTCGCGAAGAAGGGGTTCTACGACGGCACGATCGTGCACCGCATCGTTCCCGCCGACCGCAACGGCCAGCCGTTCGTCATCCAGGGCGGCGATCCGACGGGCACGGGCGATGGTGGACCCGGCTACGACCTTCCGCTCGAGCCGTCGAAGGTGCAGCACGACTTCGGTGTGTTGTCGATGGCGCGCAACGACTGGCCAGACAGCGCGGGCAGCCAATGGTTCGTGTGCCTTTCGCGCGAGGCGACGGCGAGGCTCGACGGCCAATACTGCGCCTTCGGCTACGCCGTCGAGGGCGCCGATGCCATCGTGAAGATCGCGGCAGGCGAGGTGTCGGACCTCGCGACCGGCCGCCCGAAGTCGCCCGAGACCGTGCTGCGTGCGACGGTGCAGCCAGCGCCGGCGTGGATTCCCGGCAAGGGCCGACCCGACGCGCGCGCGACGCGCCCCGCGGCGCCGCCCGTGCCGGAAGCGAGCGACCGATGAGCGCGACAGACGCCCCGCGCGGACTGTGGAACCGCGGCTTCGTCTCGCTGCTCCTCACGCAGTTCTTCGAGGCCGCGAGCGACAACATCATCAAGGGCGTGATCTCGTTTGCCGTCGCGATCGGCGGCCCATGGGAGACGGTCTTCGGCGACGGCGGCAACGGCGTGGTTGGAATCGCTTTCACCGTACCGTTCATCCTCCTGAGTGCGTTCGGTGGCCGCATCGCCGACCGCTCTTCAAAGTCGCGCATGACCGTCGTACTCAAGACGATCTCACTGGCGGTCTGTGCGTTCTGCGCGTTCGAGTTCGCGCGCGGCTCGGCATGGGGCGCGGTGGCGGCACTGGTTGCGTTCGCCTCCGTGAGCGCATTCTTCGGTCCCGTGAAGTACGGAATGATTGCCGAGCTCGTCGAGCCTCGCGAACTCGCGCGGGCAAACGGGCTGATCAACATGGCGACGAATGTCGCGGTCATCGTCGGGCTGATCGTCGCAGGCATGGTCGCGAAGCACTGGAAGGCCGGCTTCGTCGGAGGAGAGCCAACAGGCACGAGTGCGTGGCAGCCAGGCTTGGCGATGGCGGTGTTCGTAACTCTTGGATTCCTTACATGCCTCACGCTGCCACGCCTGCGAGCGCAACGCCCGGACCTCGAGGTGGATCTCAATCCGTTCGCGACCTACGTGACGACGATGCGTGAGATGGCACGCTCGCCACTTCTCGCGGTGGCCATCGCGTGGACCTTCTTCTACTTCGTCGCAGCCGTGGTGTTGCTCATCCTTCCCGACTACTCGACCTTCCTGGCGGTCGACGACGAGGAGACCTCGTATCTCATGGCGGGCTTAGCAGTCTCGATCGGCACAGGCTGTATTGCTGCCGCCTACCTCGACACTCCGTCGCGCCGGACCGCGTTCGTGCCCGCCGGTGCGCTGGGGCTCGCAGGAGCGTTCTTGGCGCTCGGGATGGCGCCCGCGTCGTACGGAATCACCGCGGTGCTGCTCTGCGTGACCGGCTTCGTCGCAGGCTTCTACATCATTCCGCTGCAATCCATGCTGCAGGCGCTCGCACCCGACGACATGCGCGGGCGAGTGCTCGGAACGGCAAATGGGCTGAGCTTCGTGATGGGCGCAGTCGGCAGCGGGCTGTTCTGGCTTCTCCGACAGGCGGAAATGCCCTCGCACCGCGTCTTCCTGGTCGTCGGAACCCTCTGTGCGGCCGTTGCGGTGGTGTGCTGGAAGTGGCTCCGGGGGCTCGGGCAGGCCGTACAGGCAGCCTGAACCCCCGATTTCTGGGCATTTCGGCGCCTCCCCCTTCCAAATCCCGCAGGGATGTCCGATCCTTGCGTATCGAGAGAGGTCAGGAGCACGCATGCGACCAGTCCAGATCATCACCCTCTGCGCCGCGCTCGGCATCCTTTCCGCGGATGCGCTTGCCCAGGCAACGCCGCCTTCGACGCCGAAGGGCGTGCCCGGATCGATCCCGCTTCCTGGCCGCGGCAAGCCGCGCCCTGCCGCGACGCCTGCGCCCGCGAAGCCGACTGGTGCGGACCCCGCTGCTCCCACGAATCCCGAGAAGCCGACGCCCAGCACCGTGCCTGGCCGCCAGGATCCGGGTGATCCGATCAATCCCGAGAGGCCTGACCCAAGCGCCGTGCCTGGCCGCAACACCGAGCCTGGCCCACAGGTCGCGCCGCGGCCCGACCTCGCTCCCGGCTCGCAGCCCGGCCGCCGCATGCCTGGCGACCCGATCAAGGCTCCGAAGCCGCCCGGCATCGGCCAGACCCCGGGCAAGAACGAACCCGGCAAGCCGATCGAAGCGCCGCGTCCGCCCGACATGAAGCAAACGCCGGGCAAGACCAAGCCCGCAGCGCCCATCAAGGCTCCGCGCGCACCTGGCTTTGGCCCGTCGCGCCCGACCTCGCCGCCGCGCGACACGCAGCCCGCGACTCCGTCGAAGCCCGCGACTCCGCCGAGCGCACCCGCTGCGCCTGCGGCTCCCGCGAACCCCGTGGCTCCGCCGAAGCCGCCGCTGTTCCGCTAGGAGCTCGGCGAGAAGCGACTCCTCTGATTGTTCTCACAGCCCTGCGCCCGCGCAGGGCTGTTCGCTTTCGGAACGAGTACATCCGCCGAACCCGCCCGATGCTCGTCGACTCGAGCAGATCGACTCTCCACTCTCCGCTTTCCACTCTCCCGACCTCACGCAAGCAGCCCTGCGCGTCGCGCAGGGCTGCTTGCGTACGGTCCAGCGCGGGCGCAGCCCGCGCTGGACCAATGACAAAGCCCCGCGCAAGCGGGGCTTTGGCAAGAGGTCGCGGTGGGATTTGAACCCCGCGAGCGAAGCGAGCCCAATCCCGCCGCGGGCGAACGACAACGCCCCGCCAAAGGCGGGGCGTTGAAGAGAGGTCGCGGTGGGATTTGAACCCACGAATCACGGATTTGCAATCCGTTCCCTTAGGCCACTTGGGTACGCGACCGTGGACACGGACTATCGCACCAATCCGCCTGTCCGTCAACGCAAGCCCTTCCTTGGCGCAAGAGAACACCGTCGGACTTGCCCGCATAGGCGAATCCTGCGGCTTCGCCCATTCGGGCGCTTGCCCGATGACGCCCACCCCGTGAAACTGTCGATGTCCCTCCCATGACCTCGCTGCGCCTCGCCATCCTCGCCGCCATCGCGCTTGCCGGCACTCCCGCCCTCGCGCAGAGCGACGGCGGCGCTTCCGCACCCGCGAAGCCGCTTGCGACCGACCTCGGCGGCTATCGCCTCACGCTGCTCCGCGAGGGCAGCGCGGTCGCGCGCGTGCTGGGCGACCTCGCTCAGGATCCTGACGAGCAGCTCTGGCTGTTCCGCCCGCTCGAGCCGGAGGCGGGCGGGCTGCGCCGCGAGTTCGTCCTGATGCCGTCGCCGGTCCTCGAGGACATGCTGCAGACGGTGCGCGTCGCGGCAGCGCCGGTGCAGTTCGAAGTCACGGGTCGCGTGTTCATCTATCGCGGGCGCAACTTCCTGCTGCCAGACTTCGCTCCAACCGTGATGCGCTTCGACGCGGCGGCCGGCGAGACTCCAAAGCAAACCGACCGCGCGCAGCCGACGCCGAATGGCGAGGACAAGTTCGTCGCACCCGAGATGGCGAAGCCCGACCCGCGCGCGCGCCGCACGAAGCGCGTCGACGCAGACGACGCCGCAGTCGATGCGCTTGAGAAGCGCCTCGAGGAGCGCGTGGGCCGCGCCCCCGCGCCCGCGCCGCGCCCCGCATCGACGCAGGGCGACGGCGCCGGCTCGGGCAAGCCGCTCGCGCCCGTCCCGAGCGGCACGCGCATCACCCAGCGGCTCGGCCGCATGTCGCGCGATCCGCAGGCGGGCTCATGGCGATTCGTCCCCACGCAGGTCACGGGCAGCGGCGATCCCTCGATCGAGCTCCTTCCCTGCCTGCTGCTCGAGAAGCTCGAGGACACTGCGCGCGAAGGCGACGCGGCGCCCGCGATCCTCATCTCGGGCACCGTCTACGCATATGAAGGCCGCAGCTACCTGTTGCCGACGAGCTTCCGCCGCGCCCGCGAAGGCCGCGGCATCGGAGGCTGAGCGTCACGCGCAAAATCCCGCGCGGGATCAGGTCCAGTTGCTCAGAAGGATCGCGATGTCCTCGGATCCGACCACGCCGTTGCCGGAAAGGTCGCCGCTTCCGGCGCCGCCCCACTGCGAGAGAAGGATCGCGATGTCGACCGAGTTCACGGCTCCGTCGCCGTTGAGGTCGCCCGTGATGCCCGCAGGCGGCGGACCCATCGTGCCCTTGGCGTCGATGCGCGCAGCGAAGAGATCGCTTGCGCCGATGGTCACGCCACCCTGCCACGCGACCACGCAGCCGTTGTCGGGCGTGGAGTTCGTCACAAAGCGGTACTTGGCGCCGGGGTTGGTGGCAATGTCCTTCTTCCAGAGCAGGCCGCCCGCGGGAGTGAGCGCCGCGCAGCGGGTGTTGTCCTGCGTGCCGCTCGGCGAGTCGTCGTAGAAGCACAGGATCGTGTTGCCCGCGATGCCCGCCGTCGCCCAACTGCGAGAGTAGGTTCCCGACAGCGGCTCGATCGCTGCGCCGAGGTCGCCCCACTGACGGACGCCCTTGAGGAAGCACTGGCCGTAGACCCCGTAGATCGAGGTGGCACTCGGGTGTTCGGTCCAGAAGACATATACGCGCCCGTCTGCGCCAACGGTCATCGAGGGAGAGACGCGCTCATTCAGCGCGGTCGTGGTGACCGACACGCCGTTCGTGCCGTACATAAGTGCACCCGCGTCGCTCACGCGCTGCAGCCAGGACTGGAGCGGGCCGGTCGTGTACCAGCAGAAATAGCCGCCGCCCGAGCCATCGGGCTGAAAGGTCGGGAAGTTGCCGAACTGGAGCGAACCCGTGCTGAACACGAATACACCGACCGCGGCCCACGGACGCGTGCCGTCGACATTGAACTTGTGCGCGCGGAGCGTCTTCGCGCCCGTGAAGGTCGTGTAGCGCACGCACGAGACGATCACGGCGCCCGCCGTGGACGGCTGGATGTCTGCGGCAAGCTGGTTGAATGTTCCTTCTGTGATGAGCATCGGCGACGCGAAGCTCGCCGCGCCCGTCGCAGCGTCGAAGCGCTGCACGGCGGTCGACTTGTCCTGCACATGGCAGACCCATACTGCGCCGTCGCTCGCGACGCACACATGCGCATTGGCGAGGTAGGCGGTCGCACTCTGCGTGACGGTGCTCGTCCAGCGGACAGTGCCGTTCGGCGCGACCGACTGCACCTTGATCGCGGACACGCCCGCATTCGAGCCGTCGAAGGCGACATAGGCGTTGCCGAGCGCGTCGCTGGCCATGCCGTAGTCGACGGTGGACGAGAGCGTGCGGTCCTCGACGACAACGGGCGCGGGCCAGGCCCAAGCGCCCGACTTGTCGAGCCGCATGAGCATCACATCGTAGCCCGGGCCGCTGAAGTAGCTCACATACTGGCTGCCGTCGGGGCCCTTCGCGATCTTCACCTGCACATCGTCGGTGGCGGTCGACCAGAAGGTCCACGGGTTAAGCGGATCGGTCGAGTACTGCGCTTCGGCGCGATCGGCGGCAACTCCGCCGACCAGGGCGAGGGCGAAAACGGCAAGCGAGCGGAGTCCTCTGGTCATGCCGACAGGATGACAGCGACGCCCCCTGCTCCAAGGGTCGGGGCGCAGAATCGTCCGAGATTCCGCCACGAACCTCGGTGCAGACCGTCCGCGGGGACCGAGGGCGCAGCGTGAAGCGTCGGATCGGGGGCGGGAACCTACGCCCCACCCACGCTTGGGCGGCGTTCCGACGATCTCGAGGAAGTCGGATCGGGCACTGGAATCCGCGCGTGGCGGTCCATTTCCTTCCGACCCGCCGCGGACTTCCGCAGTATGGTTGCCTGACAGGCGTCGCCGGTCGATCCACGCGAAAGGACAGCTCGATGAGCCTTGCTTCGATCCTTCAGCTCGGGAACTCCGTCGGAGTCGGCATGCGCGCACTGCCTGCGTCGCTGGCCATGACGGTCGCATGCGCGGCGTTCGCGGCGCCGCCCGCGGCCAGGGACGCAGCGACACCCTCGCGTGGAGGTGCACGGCAGTTGGCGCCGTCGACCGCGCCGCAACTGAAGCCGCCCGTGAAGCCGCAGGCAGCGCCGCCCGCGACTCGTCCGAGTGCGCCCGGTCCTCGCGTCGAACCGAAACCCCGCGAGGTCGCTCCCGCAAGACCCGTCGCACCGATGCCGACGAAGCCCGTCGACCGTCCACCGCCGCGCAAGCCGATCGAGGTGAGCCCAGCCAAGCCGGCGCCCTCGCGCCCCGACAGCAAGCCGCACAACATCGAGCCCCGGGGTGTCGAGCCCCGGGGTGTCGAGCCTCGGGGTGTCGAGCCCCGGGGTGACGAGCCTCGGAAGCCCGTGAACGCGCCCAGCAAGACCCCCATCGCCAGCCCCAAGTCTCCCAAGGGAGTTGACAACGGCTTCGATGACGAGAACGAGGTCACGCCGCGCCCGCGCCCCGTGCGAGACGATGCGCCGATCGTGCGCCCGTCCAATCCGCCCGTGAAGCGTCCTGATCCCGTCGTGGTGCGGACGCCGCGGCCCTCCGACGATGTCCGCAACGACGCGCCAAAGCCGAAGGCGCCGCCCGCGATGCCGCGCGAACTCGGCAAGCCCGCGCGCGAGCACTTCATCGCCGATGCCGTGCATGGCGTTCCTATCGCGCGTCATGGCGACCGCGATCGCGATGAACGCCACGACCGTCCCGTCATCGTCGACAACCGAACCTACGATCGCTACGCGACCAATGTCTCGCGCTGCAACGGCTGGTCGTTCGGCGCGCGCTGGAGCGATTGTGGCCCGTGCGACGCCTGGCAGCCCTACGCGTGCCGCGACGGCGCGAGAGTCTCGTTCGGATTCGGATCAGGCTTCAGCTTCGGCTTCTACTACGGCACGAGCTGCGCGCCGCTGTGCGCGAGCTGGTGCAATCCGTGGTGGGAAGGCTACGCGTGCTCGTGGAGCTGTGCGCCGTACGGCTGGTCCTGCTCGCCTTGGTATCGCCCCGCGTGCTGGGATCCATGCCGGCCGCTCTGGCACAGCTGGTATGCGTGTGGACCGTGCCCGGTCCCGACCTGGACGCCGTGCTATGCGTACTCGGTGTACACGCCGGTCGTGTACACGCAGACCGTGTATGTGCCGCCGGTCGTGCGGCAGCCTGCGCTGCCGAACCCCGATGCGCTGTGGGCGTTCCTTGCGGACGGCTACGACCGCGACGCGGAGGACGGCTTCATCCTGCTCGAGTCGGCGTACCCCGCCGACGCGCGCTGGACCATCGGTCAGGCGATCGCGCGGGCATTCCGCAGCGACACCATGCGCGCGGCCGACCTCTTGCGCCAGGCGTTCGCGAACGATCCGACTGCGATCCTCCGATGCACGGGCGATGCGAAGTTCGCGGCGCGGCTCGAGGCGCTCGAGCGCTCGCTGATGCCAGCGGCGACAGCGGCCCGTCCGTCCACCGATGCGCTGCTCGTGCTCGCTGCCTCGCAGGCTTCGCGCGGCGAGCTGCGCGAGGCGTATCTGAATGCGACCACCGCGGAGGCCGAGGGCGACCGTTCACGCGGTACCTCTGCGTTCGTGAGCTGGCTCCGCGCCGAGCTGCGCCGCGTCCCCTGATCGCGTTCAGCCAGTCCAGGCGCCGAGCAGCAGCGCGATGTCGGGTGAGTTCACCGCGCCATCGCCGTTGAAGTCGCCCGCGCCAGAGAGGCCCCACGCACCGAGCAGGATCGCGACATCCTGCGCATTCACGCGGTTGTCGCCGTTGAGGTCGTACACGGTCGGCGGGAGATAGACCACGGTCAGCTGCGGACGCGATGCCGCGTTCGTCGCCTCGCGCGAATCGAATCGCTTGAGCGTGTCGACCACGGTCTCCTCGCCTTGCACGGACCAGCCGAAGTTGCCGGCAGGATTGCTGACCATCGACTGCACATCGGCCACAAACTGCGGCGTCGAGTTCCAGAGGTAGAGCCCTGTCGTCGTGACCGCGCGCGACGCCGTCACGGTCGCGCTGAAGTCGCCGCCCGGCACGCTCCACATCGTGTTCGAGTAGAAGCGGTGCAGCCAGGTTGCGTCGGGCACCTGGCTCGGGGCGCCGTTGTCGGTCATCGACTGGCTCGATCCCTCACCCCACGAGGCACTCATGCGCTTGATGGAGATCGTCTGCTGCGTGCCGGTGCCCGCCGCCGAGCAGTTGAGTCGCAGGCTCACCGAGGTGATGGTCGCGCCCGCCGGAATGGCGCTCAGGTCGAACTTCACGAGCCCGCGGCGGACGCTGCCGCCCGCACTGGCAGCGGTGCGGCCTGCCAGGAAGAACTGCGACGCGCCTGCGCTCAGTGATCCGCTCGCGTTCTCGATGATGGTGTTGTCCGACACGCTCGAAAGCGTGACGGTGTCGGCGACCGCGGGAACAACCGCGAGCAGCGCAGCGAGAAGGCACGGAATCTTCATGGGCGACAGGGCTCCGGAGGGTGACAAGCCGCTCGCAGGTCGAATCGTTCCCGCAGCGCGCCCGCTGATATCGGCTTCGGCGCTGGATTGGGCGCAACGCACGCGCCACGGACTTGCAGCGCGCGCAGCACGGCGCTCCGTCGTTTCCTCGTAACTGTCTATGAATCAAGCGCGTACGCGTCGCGCGGCCTCACGGCGTCCACATGGCGAGGATGATGCCGAGGTCGGTCGGACCCACGGTGCCGTCATTGTTGAAGTCGCCGGGACCTGCGGTGCCCCACGCAGCCAGCAGCAACGCGAGGTCGGCTGCGTTCACCCTGCCATCGCCGTTCAGGTCATGCACCGCCGACGGCGTGTAGGTGACCGTGAGCTGCGGACGCGCGGTCGCGATCGACTCGCGGGAGTCGAAGCGCTTGACTGACTGCATGGTGACCTCGTTGCCAACCACGCACCAACCGAAGTTGCCGGCAGGATTGCTGACCATCGACTGCACATCGGCCACGAACTGCGCGTTCGACGGCCAGATGTAGGTGCCCATCGTGCTGACCGCACGAGACACGGACACCGTACTGCTGAAGCTCCCGCCCGGCGTGGCCCAACTGGTGTTCGGATAGAAGCGGTGCAGCCAGGTGCAGTCCGGATTCTGCGCGATCGTGCCGCCGCCGCCGAATGCCTGGCTCGGGCCTTCGCCCCACGACGCGGTGAATCGGCGCAGTCCGATGGTCTGGGAGGCAGTGGTTCCCGCCGCCGTGCAGGTCATGCGGAGCTCGACGCTGGTGATGGTCGATCCCGCTGGAATCGCGTTGAAGTTGAACTTGATCGCGCCGCGGCGCAGTGTGCCGCCGCCGTTCACGCCCACGCGACCCGCGAAGAAGTACTGCGCGGCGCCCATGCTGTAGAGCCCCGTGGGCTCCTCGATGATGGTGTTGTCGGCCGAGGTCGTGAGAACGATGGTGTCGGCGACAGCCCCCTGCGAGGCGAGCACGGAGAGGGCGATGGCGAGTGGCTTGATCACGAGACGGCTCCGGCGGGGTGATGTGGTTCGAGGGCCGATCGCCCTCGTCATCCCCACGAGTTGAGCAGGATAGAGAGATCGCTGCCCGACACGATGCCATCGTTGTCGAGATCCGCGGGATTCGGCTTCGTGGTGCCCCACGCGTTGAGCAGGAGCGCGAGGTCCGCGCCGTCGACATGACCGTCGCCGTTGAGATCAGCGGGGTTTCCGCCGGTGACCGTCACGCTGAGCGTGACCGTGACAGAGCCCGAGGTTGCGCCCGCAAGATTTTCGTCGCTCGTGAGCACGGTCGCGGTCTGCGCGTAGGTTCCCGGCGCGCGTCCGTTCGAATTGAACGAGAAGACCAGGCTGGCGGGGGTTGCTGCGATGTTGGACGCGGTCCCAGTGACGGTTGCGAACGGAGCGGTAAGCCCGCTGACGCCGTCGGCGTCGAGGCGCGCCTGCAGCGCGCCGTAGCCGAAGTTGTGGAGGGGCACGGCGATCTGCACGGTGCCCGCGTTCGCGGGCGTCGTGGCGGATGCCGTCGTGGCCGTGACGAGCGACGCGGCGCTCCACGACGCGCGCGCGTGGCCGAGCACGGTGCCGGTGAGCGCGCGCGCAATGCTCGGGTTCTGCGTGCCCTCGACCGCGGTCGAGATCGTCGCGGTGGCGTTGATGTTCGCGGCCGACGCCGTGTTCACCGCGAGGTTCACCGTCGTCACCGATGGCGCGAGCGCCGCGGTCACGGTCTGCGAGCCGACGAGCCCACCGCTTCCCACGACCGTCGCGACCAACGCATCGGTGCCGAGCGGATGCACGACATTCGCCGTGTTCGACACGCTCACGGGGACGATCACGCTTGCGCCCGCGATGACCGTGGCGAAGGTCGACTGCATGGTCGCGCTCATGATCGGGGGGACCTGGTAGTCGGCCACCACGGGCATGTGGTCGGTGGCGCCCCAGAGCGCATCCGCAAGCGCGTTTCCGCGCGCGAGGTTCGAGGGGTAGTAGGAGTTGTTCCCGCTGTTGATGTCGAGGTTGTAGTGCGCGCCGTCGTTGCCGAGCGTGCGGTAGGTGCCCGGGATCATCGACAGGCCGTCGCCGTCGTGGAACTCGTTGGTCGAGAGCTGGAAGTCGAAGCGGTCATCGACGCCACCGCCGACAAGGGTTCCCGTCGCAAGCCTCGGCGACTGCGTGTGCTTGATCGCGTTTGCGGCGCCTGTCCAGTCATCTGGCCCAAGTGGATCGACGCACTGCGCGTTTCCCGGCGCGGTCATGGTGCCGTAGGCGGCCTCGGACGAGGTGTAGAGGTTCCAGTCGCCCATGAACATCGCGTGGACGCCCGCGCCAAGCGCATCGGCGTTGTTGCGCAGGGCGATCGCTCCCGTGTTGCGCGTGGTGGCATCGGCCGCTGTGTTGCTCGCCTTCAGGTGCGACGAGTAGACATAGAAGCGCGACGCGGCGGTCGTGTAGCCGTTCAGCTGCATGAGCCAGCGGTCGCTGTTGCGCGACGCGCCGGTGGCGATGTCGACATGGCCCGAGACGACCTCGGTGAGCAGGTCTGTGCGGTAGTACATGCACTGCCCACCGCCCGCGCCGTCCTCGGTGGTCGAGGTCGTGAAGGTGCCGCGCGCGTACGGGACGCCAGGGAATGCCGCGAGCACATGCCCGTCGAGCGCCGCGACATCGGCGTTGCGGATCTCCTGGAAGCACATGACCGCAGGCGCGGTCGCGAAGCCGAACTTGTCGTCGGCGCCCGCGCCAGCCAGCGCCGCGCGGATCGACGCAGCGTCGCCCACGAGCTTGGCCAGGTTGTAGTTCATGACGCGCAGTTGCGCGCTCGCCTGCGAAGACAGGCCTGCCGCCAAGGCGGCGACCAGAAGCAGGCAGAGCGACGACGCCCGTTCAACCGACGAAGTGAGGTTCTTTCGGCGCATAACTGAGCAGTTCCGTTGACAAGACAGCCCAATCGCAATGTACGGCTGAAACAGGTGATCGGAAGCGGCAAGGTTCCGATTGCTCGGGAAAGGGCGGGAATCAGCGAGTCCCCGCCCCGCCGCTGCCCCTCGACCGTCCCGAAACGACTCCGAGGCGCGGCTACCATCCGCGACTCGGCCGAGGGCACTCCCGCCTTCCGGCCCTTCGAGAGCCCCCAGGAGCCTTTCATGCGTCAGTTCCTCTGCGCGGTCGCGGCACTCGCGGTCGCAGCCCCGCTCGCAGCACAGCAGGTCGCCCCCGAGGTCTTCACCCTCGACAACGGGATGAAGTTCCTCCTCCTGCCCCGCACCGACCAGCCGAACGTCATCGCCGCCGGCTGGGTCGCGAAGGTCGGCTCGGTGAACGAGCGCCCCGGCATCACGGGCATCAGCCACTTCTTCGAGCACATGATGTTCAAGGGCACCGACACCATCGGCACCTCGGACTCGAACGCCGACAAGCGCTACCGCGATGAGCAGAAGTCGCTGCGCGCGCGCATGAACGCCATCACCTGGAACGAGCAGTACCGTCGGTTCTTCAACGGCGAGATCAACGACCCGTGGGCGCCTGAGAACGACACGCCCGAGCTCGCGCGCCTGCGCGCCGAGCTACGCGCGTCGATGGACGCCCAGCAGGGCCGCCTCGGCTCCGACCGCATCGGCGAGATCAACACCGAGCTCGCGACCGCGACCGGCGCGTCGAAGGAGGCGCTCTCGCGTGAGCTCGAGGGCCTGAAATCCCAGCAGGACAAGGCGCGCAGCATCGTCAAGGACGAGTTCGACAAGATCTACACCGGCCAGGGCGGCTCGGGCATGAACGCGTTCACCTCGAACGATGTGACCTTCTACTTCATCAATGTCCCGAGCAACAAGTTCGAGCTCTGGGCCTGGATGGAGTCCGACCGTCTGTCGAACTCGGTGTTCCGCGAGTTCTTCAGCGAGCGGGATGTGGTGCACGAGGAGCGCCGCCTGCGCACCGAGAGCACACCGACAGGCGTGTTCCAGGAGCAGTTCGAGGCGATGTTCTTCGCGTCGAGCGGCTACTCGTGGCCCGTGATCGGCTGGTCGAGCGACCTCAACAGCTACACCATGGAGGAGGCGCTCAAGTATTGGAACATCTACTACCGCCCGAACAACCTGTGCGGCGTGGTGGTCGGCGACTTCAACCCGAGCGAGGTCAAGGAGACGATCACGAGGTACTTCAACCGCTTGAGCCGCGGCGAGCAGGCCCCGCCGCCCGTGGTCACGCTCGAGGTGCCGCAGCTCGCCGAGATGCGCATGAACGCCGAGTGCGACTGCCAGCCGTCGGTCGAGGTGCGCTACCACACCGTGCCGTTCCGTCATAAGGACTCGTACGCGCTCGATGTGCTGAGCGCCGTCCTCAACGGCCGCACCGGCCGCCTCTACAAGTCGATGGTCGAGGGCGACGAGATCGCCTCGAGCGCGGGATCGCAGCAGGACAGCCGCAAGTACGCGGGCTACTTCAGCTTCAGCGCCGAGGTGAAGGGCGACACCGACCCGCGCGAGCTTGAGCAGGCGTGGTACGCCGAGATCAAGAAGCTGCAGGACGCGCCCGTTCCCGCGAATGAGCTGCAGAAGGTGAAGAACCAGTTCGCTGCGTCGAACTTCCGTCGCCTGAAGAGCAACTTCTTCCTGCTCGTCCAGCTCGGCTACGCCGAGGGCCTCGGCGGCTGGGAGGAGATCAACGACGCGCCGAAGAAGATCGACGCGATCACCGCGGAGGATGTGCAGCGCGTCGCGCGCGAGTACTTCGGCGAGAAGAACCGCTCGGTCGCGACCTATCGCCGCAAGGCGGGCGCTGCGGCCGCCGAGGCCGACGCCGAGCTCGCGTCGCTGCCCGCGCCGATGCAGGCGCAGGCGCGCGCCGCTGCGGCGCAGATCGCGAAGGAGACCGACCTCGAGAAGCTCAAGGGCGGACTCGTGCAGATGCAGGCGCAGGCGGCGCAGATCCCGCCGCAGATGAAGCCGATGGTCGACTACATCGTGTCGAAGGTCGAGAAGCGGATCGCCGAGCTCGAGGCCGGCAAGAAGAACTGAGCGGAAAGGACCCCACAGCCATGAAGAACTTTGCATCCATTGCGGCGGCCCTCTCGGTCGCCTTCCTCTCCGCCGACGCGCTCGCCCAGTCGAAGGGCGGCATCGCCAAGCGTCCCGAGGACCTCAAGTACCAGCCGCTCGTCTTCAACCCGCCGAAGCCCTCGGACTACCGGCATGTGCTGCCGAGCGGCGTCGTGGTCTACCTCGCGCCCAGCAAGGAGCTCCCGCTCGTCGACCTCGTCATGACCTTCAAGGGCGGCGAGTACCTCGAGCCCGCCGACAAGGTCGGGCTCGCGGGCATGACCGCGTCGCTCATGCGCACGGGCGGCACCGAGAGCCTCGGCCCGGCCGAGCTCGACGAGAAGCTCGACTTCCTCGCGACCAACATCGCGATCGGCGCGAAGGAGACGACCTGCGCGGCGACGATCGACTGCCTGAAGGCGAACTTCGACGAGAGCTTGGCGCTCCTCATGGACATGCTGCAGCGCCCACGCTTCGACGAGGCCAAGACCAAGATCACCGTCGACGAGGCGATCGAGGGCATGAAGCAGCGCAACGACGACGCCGATCCGATCCTCGGCCGCGAGTGGGCGATGGCGATGTACGGCGCCGACCACTTCGAGGCGCGCCAGCCGACCGAGGCGTCGATCCGCGGGATCACCCGCGACGACATGGCCGCGTTCGCGAAGCGCGTGTTCAACTCGGGCAATGTGATCGTCGCGGTGAGCGGCGACTTCGAGGTGAAGGACATGCTCGCGAAGCTCGAGGCTGCGTTCGCCGCGTGGCCGAAGGGCGAGCGCATGGCCGATCCACCGTCGCCCACGCAGGTGCTGAAGCCCGGCGTGTTCCATGTCGAGAAGGAGATCCCGCAGGGCAAGGTCTACATCGGCGCGCGCTCGCTGCAGCGCGACGACCCCGACTACTTCGCCGCGCTGGTGATGAACGAGATCCTCGGCGGCGGCGGATTCACCAGCCGCATCATGAAGACCGTGCGCTCGGACGAGGGCCTGGCGTACTCGGCGGGCAGCCGCCTGAACGCGGGCACCTGGTACGACGGCGAGTTCCGCGCCGCGTTCCAGTCGAAGAACGCCACCGTCGCGCTCGCGATCAAGCTCATCCAGAACGAGTTCCAGAAGATGCGAACCACCGAGGTGAGCGCCGAGGAACTCGAGGTCGCGAAGAAGTCGTTCATCGAGACCTTCCCGCGGGCGTTCGAGTCGAAGCCCGCGATGCTGGGCATCTTCGTGGGCGACGAGTGGACGGGCCGCGACGCGAAGTACTGGCAGACCTACAGGGACAATATCTCGAAGGTCACCGCCGCCGATGTGAAGCGTGTGGCGAACCGCCTGCTCGACATGGACAAGATGGCCGTGTTCGTCGTAGGCGACTGGGACACCATCGCCCCCGGCGACCCGACGGGCCGCGCGAAGATGGCCGACTTCTTCAAGGACCAGGCCGAGCACCTGCCGCTGCGCGATCCGCTGACCATGCAGCCGATGAAGTGAGCGCTGCGCAACATGCCAAGAGAAACACCGCCGCGGTCCCCCATGGGCCGCGGCGGTGTTTTGACTGAGGAACGCGCGTCAAGCAGCGCGCGGACTGTCGTCTGATCCGTCGTCGCGCTCGAACTCGGCGCGAAGGCGCGTGAGCGAGAGCGTGACCTGCGTCAGCGCATCCTCGGCGGAGTGGCCGCCTGAATGGCGTGGCAGAGAGCGAACGCAGGAAGGAAAGGGAAGCGGCTGAGGGCAGTCGTCGATCTGGCACTCTTCCATGCCATCGATGGTGTTTGCCCGAACCAGCCTGAGTCGCGCGATTCCGTGCACGGCGCTTCCCTTTCCGGTGCCGATCCTTGGCACCTGCGTCCTTCGTGAGAAGGCACAGGCGGCATCGGCAGCAACCTGGCGCGACTTCGCGTGAAGCTGCGGTTTCGCCGTGAAAGCCGCGCCCCGCGCAGGATCTGCGCGGGGCGCGTGGATAATCAGGCAATGCGGGCGATCAGAGGGCCGCGGTCGGGACTTCCGCGGGCTTCTGCGGGCGCCGCGACAGCGCCATCGCGATCCCCACCAGGCCGATCGCGACCAGCGTGGTCATGCCCAGGATCGCGCCGGCGCGGCCCCACCGCTGCGGGTCGGGCAGCGTGTCGGCTACCGAGAACACCGTGCGGCCGACCTCCTGCTTGGCATTGGCGATGCCCACGCGCAGATAGTCGGCGCGGCGCGCAGGATCGCGGTTCGCCTCGTTGACCGCCGTCATGGCGATGGCGTCGAGCGTGGTGCGGGTGGCGAGCTCGCCCTCGCCGCGAAGCGAGAGGTGCACGCTGCCGCCTTCCGCCGACACCGCGACGCGCTTGGCGAGGTCCTGCACCAACGCGTCGCTCTCGGCGCGGGTGCGGCCGCGCTCGGCGAGGCGTGCGGACACGAGGCCTGCCCACACGGGATCGCTGATGCGTTCCTGGATGAGGGTGGCGATCGGTGCGGCGAGCGCTGCGGCTTCGGCGGGTGCCGCTGCGTCGCCGGCGGGATTCGGGCCGACGGTGCCTTCGGCCGCAGGTGCGCCCGTATCGGCCTTCGGCTCGTTCTTGAACTCGAAACGGTTTTCCTGCATGCGGCTGCTCACCTCGAGATCGACGGTCGCGAGGACCGGCGCCGAGACGACCGCGCCCGAGACATGCCACGCGCACAGCGTCGCGAGCCCGAGCATGGCCGAGCAGAGCGTAGCCAGCGTGAGGAAGCGGTTGCCGACCGCGCGGCGCGCGACCGATTCCTCGCTCGCGTGCAGCATGACGCGGAGGTCGAGGATCTCCTGGCGTTCGCGCGCGAGCTCGGCGCGTTCCGCGTCGATGGCGGTGCTCGAGCCGGTCGAGGCGAAGCCTCCGGCACTCGCCGGTGCATGGTGCGTCGCCTTCAGGGCCCTTGACTTCCGCTTGAGTCCCAGGCGCAGCGCAGTGAGGCGCTCGCGGCGGATGCGGAGGAACGACGCTGCCTGCGCGAGCTGCTCGAGCTTGGGCTGCAGGAGCGCAGTGACGCGCTCCTCGGCAAGGGTCTCGATCTCGGCAAGCGACGGGCTGTTGCCGGGATTCGAATGCGCGCCGGCGTGGAATTCGTCGAGCGCCGTGCGCGAGTCGGCGACCTGCTGCTCGAGCGCAAGGATCTGCTCGGCCTGGCCGTCCGCGAGCGAGGTGATCTGCCCGATGCGGCTTTCGGCCGACTTGAGGCGCGCAAACGCATCGTCGCGCTCTTTCTCGAGCGACTGGATGCGCGCGCGCTCGGTGTCGAACGCGCCACGCGCCGTGGCCTGCGCCTTCTCGAGCGCGCGGGCGTGCTCGTGCTGCATCGCCTCGCGCGCGGTCTTCGCCTCGCCGGCGATGCGCGTGCACTCCTGCTCGGCCATGCGTGCGAGTTCCTCGGCGTCGCTGCGCTCGGACTCGGCCTTCTTGAGCGCGGCCTCGAGGCTGGCGACTCCTGCGCGCGCGGCGTCGGACTGCTTGCGAAGCTCGTCGACGGTGCGGCGCGCGGTCGCGACTTCGCTCTCGAGCGTGGTGATGGCCTGGCGCGCTGCGCGCAGCTCGCCGTCGCCGCTTGAGGCGCTGCCTCGGGCGACCGCGAGCTCGGCCGAGGCCTTCGACGCCGACGCCTTCGCCTGCGCGAGCTCCTGCTCGAGCTTGGCCGACGCGGCCTTCGCCTGCCCAACCTCGCTCTCGAGGCGCGTGGCGGCCGACTTCGACTCGCCGAGCTCCTTCTCGAGGCGCTTGGCGGTCGACTTGAGCGCCGCGATCTCGCTCGCGAACTGCTTGGTGAACCCAGCGGCCTCGTTGAGCTCGGACTCGGCGCGCTCGCGCTCGGCATCAGCCTTCGCGCGGGCCGAATCGGCCGCGGCGCGTTCGGATGACGACTTCTCGCACGCGGCGTTGGCCTGCGCGAGCTCGTCGCCGAGGCGCTTCGCGTCGCTCTTCGCGGCATCGAGCTCCTTCTGGAACTTGCTCGCCTCGGCGCGAGCCTTCTCGTACGCCGACTTCGACTCGGCGACCTGCTTTTCGAAGCCGGCGGACTGGGTGCGCGCGGCCGCGACCTGCGACTCGAGCGACTCGACGGTCCCGCGGAGATCCTTGATCGTCTTCTCGAATCCGGTGGCCTTCTTCTGCGCCGCCGCAAGCTCGCCCTCGAGCGCGGTCACGCGGGACTTCGACTCGACGAGCTGCTTCTCGAGGCGGGTGGCCGCACTGTGCGCCTCGCCGAGCTCCGAGTCGAGCGCCTTCACGGCGTCCTTCGCCTTCGCGAGCTCCGATTCGAGCGATGTGGTGCTGTCCTTCGCCTTCGTCGCCTCGGTCTCGAGGCGATCGATCGACTTCTGCGCCCTGCCGAGTTCCGAGTCGGCGGCCTTCTGCGCCTTGCGCGCCGCCTCGAGTTCCGCATCGGTCGACTGCTTCGCCTTGCGCGCCTCGCCGAGCTGCGTCTCGAGCATGCCGATTCGCGACTTGAGCGTGCGGCCATCGGCGGCGAGGGCCTCGCCGGCCTTCCTCACCTGCGCGAGCTCGTTGCCAAGCTTGGTGCACTCGTCGCGCGTCGCGCCGAGCTGCGACTCGAGGTCCTTCGCGGAACCTCGCGCTTCGCCGAGCTTCGACTCGGCCGCGGCTGCCGCGGCGGTGGCGGTCGCGACCTGCGACTCGAGGGCGACCTGGCGCTCGAGCAGGCGGTTGCGCTCGTCCTCGAGCGCCTTCATGTCGCGGGAAAGGCGTGCGGCTTCCTCGGCGCGCGCGGCTTCATCGCCGGCGTTCTCGCGGATCTTGGCCAGCGAACGCTCGACCTCCGCGAGAAGCGAAAGGGTTTCGTTCGTGCCAAGCTTGGTCGGGTCGAATTGCGAGAGATTCACCATCTGTGCTCACAGCCTCCGTCCGCGGAAATCGGCGTTTTCCGCGGTCCGCTGAAGCGCGTGCCGAGGTTTCCGACGGTGCGGTCTGCGAGGGCGAGCCCGATATCAGCGCGGCTGCGATGCGCGCGAGCCGATCGCCCAGCCGAGCTCTGGCATGCGCAGCACGCGCGCGACGAGCGCGAACACGCCTGTGCCGACGGCGATCTTCGCCGAGAGCGCGACGATCATCTCGCGCTGGACCAGCCCGTCCGGAACGACGCCCCCCACCGCCACCACCGCGGCCACCATCGCCGCCGTGGCGAGCATGGTGCGCACGGTGCTGGCGCGGACTTCGGCGTCGAGGAGCGCGGGAACCTCGGCTGAGAGCGCACGCGCAAGCAGCGCGGCCTGGATCGCGGCGCAGATCGAGGTCGACCACGCGAGGCCCGACTCGCGCAGCGGCGTGAAGATGAGCGTGATGTTCAGCGCGAGGTTCAGGAGCACCATCGCAACGGCGATGCGCACGGGGCGCATCGGCTTCTTCAGCGCATAGAACGCACGCGACAGGATGTGGACCGTCTGGTACGCCCAGATTCCCGGCGCGAACGCGGCCAGCACCCACGCCACCCGCACCGTGTCGGCCTCGTCGAACGCGCCGCGCTGGAAGAGCACGCCCACCGCCTCGCGCGAGACGAGCAGGAGTCCGGCGCTGGCGGGCAATCCGATGAAGAGCGAGACGCGCAGTCCGCGGCGAAGCGTCGCGGCGAAGGCGGCTGTGTCGTTGTTCTGGCGCGCGAGCGCGGGAAAGATTGCGGTGGCGATGGCGATGCCGAACACGCCGAGCGGGAATTCGTACAGGCGCGCCGCGTTCGTGATCGCCGTCATCGCGCCTTCCGCCAGCGGATAGTCGAAGCCGAGGATCGTGGGGCCGAAGATGCTCGGCCAGCTCGCGATCAGACCGTCGACCACGATGTTGATCTGGATCACGCCGAGGCCGAGCATCATCGGGCCGACGCCGAGCATGGTCGCGCGCACCGATTCCCACGCGGCCGCGTCGCGGCGTATCACGAGCCGCTGCGGGCGCAGCGCCAGGATCGTCCATGAAAGCTGCAGGATTCCCGCGACGAGCACGGCGATCGACAGGACGCGCAGGTGCATCGCGGGGTCGATCGAGCCGGCCACGACCAGCGGGTAGAGCCCGAGCATCGCGCCGATCATGAGCAGGTTCAGGATGATCGGGCTGCCTGCCGACGGGCCGAACCGCCCGTGCGTCTGCAGCGCGGAGCTTCCGACGGCGACCAGGCACACCATCGGCATGTACGGCAGCATGATCGCCGCGAGCTCGTAGGCAAGGCGCGAGTAGCGCAATCCGACCGTCGGCAGCATGACGCCGCCCACCGTGGTCGCGGGCCCGAGCGTGACCTCGACCTCGGGCGCGTGGCTCCACGCCCACAGGATGAGCGCCTCGCCCACGATCACGATCGCCCACAGCACGGCCGCAAGCAGCGCGAGAAGAAGGCCCGCGTAGCGGCGCGCGCGCTCGGGGTCGTCGCGCACGAGCTCGGTGTAGCGCGGCACGAATGCCGCCGAGATCGCGCCTTCGCCGAACAGCCGGCGGAAGAGGTTCGGCAGCTGGAACGCGAAGTTGAACGCGTCGGTGTAGGGCGAGATGCCGAACACGCTCGCGAGCGCCGCGTCGCGCACGAGCCCCGTGATGCGGCTGAGGAAGGTCAGTCCGCCGAAGGTGCGTGCGTTCTTCTCGAAGTGCTCGGCCATGGTCGGGTGGAATCCGTTCCGCCGCTGCGCGCCGTCAGGGCGTCGCCGCAGCCTGCACCTCGAGCGAGCCCGAGGACATCTCGGGTTCGAGCGCGCGGCGGCGCAGCCAGAGCGCGGCCGTGCGCGAGTCCTTGGAGAACCGCGCGCGCGCGACGGTGGCGTCGCCCGAGCATTCGACGAGCTTCCAGCCGTGCACCGCGAACCGCGTGCTGGCGAGATCGACCGAGCTGCGCGCGTCGTGGACCTCGCCCGACAGCAGGAAGGTCCCGCCGCTCACGGTTCCGCCGCTGCGGCGGATGTCGGCGCTGCGCACGGTGTTCATGCCGTGCGGAAGCGGGATGTCGCTCTCGAGCAGCATCGTGTCGCGCGCGCAGGCCGCGGCCGGAAGGGCCAGCAGGAGGATGAGTACGCGGCGCGCGAAGGTCATGGCGCGGAGGATAGCGTGGCGATCGCGCGCTCGGCGGCGAGCCGGCCCGAGCGCATGGCGCCGTTGATCGACGCGTCCTCGAGGTGGTCGCCCGCGACGAACACGCTCGGCCCGAGCGCCGACGGCAGACGCGCGGCGAGGTCGGCCGGCCATTGCCGCGGGATCGCGTGGGAAATCCGCTGCACGGCGAGCAGCTCCCAACCATCGGTGGCCGCCCTGCCCAGGATCTGCGCGAGCGTGCGGCGCATGTCCTCGGCGAGGTCGGCGCAGGAATCGGCCTCGCGCGGCAGGAACGCCGTGTTCGCGACGAACAGCCCGCGCCCTGCGGGCGCGTAGCCAGGCGCGATCGCACTTATTGCGGCGCCGTGGTTGAACGCGCCGCGCCGGGAACCGTTCAGCACGAGCCAGCGCGGCAGCAGCGACGGATCGGGCGTTGCGAACCACGCCGAAAGCGTGCCGCACCAGTGAATCTCGGGAAGCTCGGGCACGAGGCGGCGCAGGTCGTGCGCGCCGGTCGCGACGATGACGGCGTCGGCGTCGATGCGCTCGCCTCCCGCGAGCGTGACGCGCGTGCCGTCGACGCGCTCGACCGCCGCGCCCAGGCGCACGCTGCCCGAGAGCGGCGCAGCGAGCTGCGCGGCGATCTCTCCCATGCCGCGCGCGGGCACGCAGGCGAAGCCCTCCGCAAACATGCGCAGCAGGAAGTCGAGGCGCGAACTGTCGGTCTCGAGCGAGCGGTCGAAGAACACGCCGCCGAAGAAGCTCCGGAAGAAGCGGTCGATCGTGGCGCGCGAGATGCCCGCCCGCTCGAGCCGCGAGAGCGCGGTGACGCCGCTCGGCGCGCCGGGGCCGTCGGACGGTCCGCGCAGCGCGGCCTGCGCGAACGGGATCATGCGCAGCGCGTCGGCGGGAGGCACCGCGCCCGCGAGGATTCCCGTGATCGCTGCCAGAGGCTCGCGCAGCGGATGCGCGATGGCCGCCGTGCGCGCACCGTTCCACACCAGCGCGCCCGGCATGAACGCCTTCAGGTCGAGCGCGCGCAGGTCGAGGAACCGGCGCGCCTCGGGATACGCCGAGAGGAAGATCTGGAAGCCGCGGTCGACCGTGAAGCCGCCAGTGGGAGTTTCGATCGCGTCGCTCGCGACGCGGCCGCCGACGCGCGACGACGACTCGAGCACGAGCACCGAGTGCCCCTGCGCTGCGAGCGTGCGCGCCGCGGAAAGTCCCGCGATTCCTGCGCCGACGACGACGATGTGCTTGCCTGCGGACATGCGGCGGATGCTATCGCCGCGCGGCGAGGCTTGGATTCGCGCGGAACGCGGCGCGCGCGCCGATGGAGTTGCTGGCGGCGATGCCGACGATCACGGTCGCGAGCAGGAAACCCTGGCGAAGCACGAAGAATCCTTCCTGGTCGACCTTCAGGTCATCGGGTGCCTCGCTGCCGAACATCGCCACCAGCAAGAGCTCGTAGCCGACAAGCAGCAGCGCGATCGTGGCGATCCCGAAGCCCGCGCGCCAGAAAGGCATCCTCTCGCGGGGAACGCCCACGAATCGCCCCGCGCGCGCGATCCGAGCGTGCGCACGGCCGAAGAGGTCGACGCCGAATGCGGCGATCGCGACGCCGATGAAGCCCGAGAAGCCGATGGCGTACACGAAGGTCCCGAGATAAAGCGCGCGTTCGCCGTACCACTGCTTCAGCACGAAGAGCGTGCCGAGCACGGCGACCGCGGCCAGCGTGACCAGCGCCGCGCGCCGCCACGACGAGCCTGTCCCGTAGCCGATGTCCTGCGCAAGTTCCCAGTCGGCGCGCGCGTCGCTGCCCGCAGGCGTCGCGCCACGGCGGATCGCGAAGAGCAGCGCGGCCATCGCGATCCCGAGCCAGCCCGCGATCATGTCGTGCAGGCTGAAGGTGCGCCCGAGGACTTCGATCGCCTGCGTGCGCTCGTCGATGTACACCCACGCTGCGGCGAACACCACGCCGAGCGAGGCCCTGCCCCATGGCTTCGCGTGCATCCACAGCCACGCCAGCGTGCCGAAGCCGAGGAAGTGGATGAACTTGTCGATGATGCCGCCGCCGCCGAAGCCGAGACGCGGCCAGTGGGTCGCGACCGTGACGGGAACGAGATAGACGACCAACGCGATGCGCCACGCGCGCCGCGCGCGCCGTGCGTGTTCCGCGTCATCCACAGGCTGCGGCTCGTTCATGCGTCAGGTGCCTCGCACGCGGGCGGCGGCACGGAACGGATGCGATGCGTCGACCTCAGGCTCCTTCGTCGCGGGCGCGGCCGCGGGTGCGCCAGCGGAAGCCGCTGCCGCACGGCCCTTCGCCGCGGTGCGCTTGGCCGAAGCCTGCTTCGCCGCAGGTTCCTGACGCGCGACCTCGACGGTGACAGGGGCGGGCACCGACGACGCAACTGGCGCAGGCTTCACCTCGACCGTCTTTGCCTCGACCTGCTGCGGCTGCCGCTCCTTCGGCTGCGGCTGCTTGCCGCGCTTCACGGGCGCAGCGATCGGAGCGATCGCGATCTCCGCGGGCTTCGCAGCGGGCGCGGCCGACTTCACCTTCGCCGCCACGATCGCAGGATTCGTCGGGCGCGAGGCGGCCTTCGCTGCCTTCGCAGCGCGCGCGGCCGCGGCCGATTCGGGCGTGAAGCGCGAGGACTGCAGCGCGGCGGCGGCCGCTGCGGCCTGCGCTGCGGCAGCTGCTGCGGCTGCGGCGGCGGCTGCAGGCGTCGGCTTGCCTGCGACCTCGTCGGTGATCCCGTGCGTGAGCTCCCACTCGCGCACAAAGCGCTCGGCCAGCGCGCGGTAGTCGATGGCGCCCGGGCACCACGGCGCGTAGTCGAAGATGGTCTGGCCGAAGCTGGGCGCCTCTGCGAGCTTGATGTTGCGGCGCACGGCGGGCATGAAGACCTTCGCGCCGTCCCACGGCAGGCCGCTGCCCGCGTGCTCGTCGAAGAAGTTGCTGAGCTCGTTGACGACCTCGCGGCTGTGCGCGGTCTGCGTCTCGTGCATGCAGAGCACCACGCCGCCGACGCGCAGCGTGGGATTCAGGCCCTGCGCGAGCAACTGCACGGTCTCGAGGAGCTTGGTGAGACCCTGCATCGCGAGGAACTGCGCCTGCATCGGCACGATGACCTCGTCGGCGAGGCAGAGGCCGTTCAGCGTGAGCACGCCCAGGCTCGGCGGGCAGTCGATCAGCACGAAGTCGAACTCGCGACGAAGCGCCTCGAACTTCGAGCGAAGGATGCGGTTCCGGTCGGGGTGCGCGGCGAGCTCGGTCTCGGCGCCCGCGAGGTCCGTGGTCGACGGCAGCAGCCAGAGGTTGTCGCGCACCTGCACGATCGAGTCGCGCAGCTGCGCGCCTTCGTCGACGAGCGCGTCGTACGCGGTCTGCCCGACGCTCGACCCATCGACGCCAAGGTGGAGGGACAGGTGCGACTGCGGATCGAGGTCGATGAGCAGCGTGCGGCGCCCGAGCGAGGCGATCGCGGCGCCGATGTTGACGGTCGAGGTGGTCTTGCCGACGCCACCCTTCTGGTTGAGGAAGGCGGAGATGCGAGGCGGAACTGCTTTGCTCGGGACGGCGCGGCTCATGGGCCGCGAGTATAGGTGAATCGCGGGCGTTTCCCAGCCTATCGCGCGGAGAGGTCTATCGCCGCCGTCCGCGGGGATTTGCGCCACGGCACCGATGCGAACGGCGCGTCGGCGAAGCCCGCCTCGAACTCGCGGCGGAAGCCGATCTCGACGATCGTGCCTTCCTCCTCGCGCTGGATCCACTCGGGCGGGACGAAGAAGCTTGCCCGCGCGCGATCGGAGTACGCGCGGAACTCGACGGTTTCGGTGTCCAGCTCGCAGGACTTCGTCGCGACGGCGCCCGTTGCATCGAGCCGCACCGAGCCGCCCGCGGCGCCGAACACCGAGATCGAATCGGCGCCCTGCCCGACCTCGCGGAGTTCCACGAAGATCTCCCATCCCGCGAGGCGCTCGCGCACCGCGACGCGCGTGCCGCGCACGGCAACCGACTGCGTGCGCGCGCCCGACGAGACGCCGGGAAGGTTCAGCGGAGCAAGACAATCGGCGACATCGATGCCGCGCGGCGAGACGGGGAGCGTCGCAGGCGGCGCGACGACATTGGCGGCGAACGCGCCGCACTGGACCCTCAGCTGCGGCACGGCCGCCGGCGCGTCGGTCGAGAAGCCCTGGCGCTGCGGCGCCGCCGCGCGGGTGATGCGGGCGCGGCGAACCTCCGCTGCAGGCACATCGAGCACGAGCGGCACCATGTCGGTGTCGTTGCCCGCGACCCACTGGTACTTCACGACCTGCGCGCGCGTGGTCGGATTCGCGAAGGCGACCGTGACGGTCGCGCGGTCGGAGTCCTCGATCCACCAGAGGACGGGCGAGCGGACGCGCAGGATCTCGTTGATTCCCGACGAAAGCCGCGGGCCCGTGAACTCGCGGTCGAGCGCCATGCGCAGGAGCGCGCGGAGTTCATCGGGACTCGCGATCCACGCTGCAATCGGCGCAGGGGCCGTCGAGTCGGTGCAGGTCGCAACCAGAAGCTCGGCGAGCTCGACGGCCGGTCCGCTTGCGCTTGCGAACACGCGAGAGAGCGCGGCGCGCCAGAGCGCCGCATGCGCGCGCGCGGCGAATGCGCTGCCGCTGCCATCGTCGAACGGCGGTGGCTCGGGCCACGCGCGCATCGCCACGCCCAGCTCGAAGCGGAATCGCTCGAACGGCGCGTCGGGATCGGGCAGCGAGAGCATCGGGTCGCGCTCGCCCTGCGGGAAGATCATGCTTGCGCGCGCCGCAAGCTGCGCGAGGAAATCGGCGGGCGCCGCGTCGACCACGGCGAGGGACACCGTCGAGGTCCCAAGCGAGAGCTGCGCGCGCGCAGCGACATCGGAAGGGATCTCGACGGCGAGATACGCGCTGTCCGCGCCCTCCGGGCGCTCGTCGGCGATGCGCAGCGGGTTCGATGCGGCAGCCCAGCGCGCCAGCGAGCCGCGCGCTGGCGCAGGCACGAACGGCCACAGCATCCGGGCCGGAACCGTCGTCCGCCCGCCCGAGGCGGTGGTGACGGTGAGCGTCGGCAGCGACGCATCGGTGCCCACGCGGACCTCGAGCAGCAGCGGCTCGCCGCGGACGGCCACCGTCTCCCGCGACACCACGGTGACCTGCCCTGATGCGCCCGCGGCGAGAAATCCCACGAGCGTTGCCGCGAGAACTCCCGCGAGAGACCTCACGCGGGCGACTGCAGGCATGTGGACTGGAAGGACCGAGGGCACGGCAGGAATCCTACGGCACGCCCATGCTCGCATATGCTGTCCATCCGACAACGGTGCACACATGACGACGCCGCGAACCTCGACCGCCAACCGAACCGTGATCTCCCCTGCCTTCGCCTGCATCGGCGCCATCGCCACAGCGCTTTGCCTGACGGGCTGCGACAAGCCTCCCGCCCCGCCCGCCCCACCCGCCACGCCCGCGGCCACGAACACCGCCGCGCCCGCCGCGGAGAAGCCCGCGCCTCCGAAGGACGAGGTCAAGATCTCCAAGGAACTCTGGCCGAACGGCAAGTTGAAGTACTCGTACGAGATGCGCCGCGGCGCCGATGGCAAGTGGGGGCGCAACGGCATCGGGCGCGCGTACTACGACACCGGCGCGCTCGAGCGCGAGGGACCGTACCGCGATGGCGTGCGCGTCGGCCAGTGGAAGTACTACAAGCCCGACGGCACGATCGACCGCGTCGAGGAGCGCGGGCAGGACGGCCAAGGCGGAAACGGCGCGCATTGACGGCCCGGCGCTGGAGGTTGATTCACTCGCGTGCGAGGACGGGCGGTCCGAGCCTGAGATCCGACATCGAGCGGATGCGGAGTGGCTCCGCGGCGGCGCCGGCGCGCGCAGCCTTGGGCGCCTCGCTTATCGCGGGCATCTCGTTCACGCGTTCCGCAGCGGGATCACCGTGATTCGTGCTCGGATCCACGAACAGAGTGACCGGCGTCGGACGCACGCGCGAATCGACGCGCTTCGCGATGCGCGGGTCGGGCGGAAGCCCATCGTCCTTGAGCGACCCCCCGGGAAAAGTGAAGCCACCGGGCATTCCGATCGAGAAGTGCACGTCTGCGGGCGCGAGGGGAATCGTGCCGAATGCGGTGCGCATGTAGGCGCTGCGCGGGAACACCGCGAAGAGCGCGCCGTTGCCCCGCATCATCAGATCGTCGCGACCAGGCACGCGATAGACCTGCTGGAATCCAGTGGGCGCGCGCAGATCGAGCGGCAGGACGCGAAAGCTCTTCTCGATTCCGCCGCGGTCCTCGATGCCTTGGTCGACCACCTCGAGTTCGGGACGAAGCGGGCTCGTCGGCACCGTGGTTCGGTGGGTCGCGTCGCCCGAGGGAGGCGCTGCGAGCGCGAGGGCTGAGAGGAACTGCGCGATGGCCGGCATCAGGCGGGATATCGGCCGCCCGGTTGGTGTGCCTTGAGGGGGCTGCCCCACTCGGCCACGCTCGTCGATTGCGCCGGCAGGAAGTGCTCGCGCCCGTCGCTGCGGACGCAGAGGCCGTGCATCGGGTCGACCGAGAGCACCTCGCCCTCGACGGGACCCGCGGGCGTCGAGAAAAGCGCGCGCGTGCCGCGGAGGGCGTCGCGCGCGTGAAACTGCGCAAGGAGATCCGTATCGCCCGCATCAAGCGCGCGATCGAGCGCCGACACAAGGGCGCAGAGCACATCGAGGCGGTCCACGCGCACGCCCAGCATCACCAGGCTGGTCGCGCGCTGCGCGAGTTCTCCAGCGAAGGCTTGCTGCGCCACATTGAGACCGATTCCCATGAGCGCTCGGCCGCCGCTCCGCTCGATCAGCACGCCAGCGAGCTTGCGGCCGACGACGACG
>Ga0208783_10000162_pt1 | contig 40085 bp, 48 predicted proteins | sample DEB19_08_DNA_2_FD_184529 | JGI IMG/M metagenome (GOLD analysis project Ga0208783, IMG submission 184529) | Aqueous microbial communities from the Delaware River and Bay under freshwater to marine salinity gradient to study organic matter... | ecosystem: Environmental > Aquatic > Marine >... | reverse complement strand
TCGAGTACGATACTCGTTCAGCTTCTCAACCATGCCCGCCTTGGTAGGTACCTTGGCATTCTCTACTGCTGACGCAGTAATCTTCAGTAGTTGCGCAGTGTTCTTCCGGATGTTGAGCTTAGTCATGATTTGAAGTTAAGTTGGAGTACAGGATGTTGAGTCCTGCAGAAAAGGGCCGTAGCCCCTTAGTGCAGAAGTCAGTCGTCAGAAGACAAACTCTTCTTGTAGTTGCATCCAGGAGTTGAAGCCCAGTACTGCGAGCTTTGGTGCAGGCACCTCAGAACCGCAATCAGCCTGGCGCCTCCACTCCAATGCAAGTTCGTATGCTTGTTGCTCGGCATCCTCTTGGGTAGGATGCATGCCAACAACGTGACCGTTCTTGGTGACAACAGTGCAGTTCTTGATGAGTGACATGGTGTCGTATGGTGTAGATGCCACGGGATTGTGGCAATACTGAAGGCAGGGTTTGCACCTGCCAATGCCGCTTAAACGGACTCAGTTGGTGGGGTAGTTGTTAGCTGCACACCACGCAAGGTGGATGTCATGTGCATCAGCAGGCCAGTCATGGGTAATGCACTGATGTGCAGTAGCCTTATCCAACTGGTGGATAGAGATCTGGGTGCCAATGCCCATGAAAGCAGCAATGACAATGACGTAGGTAGCAATGCGTTGAGTCATGGTCTGTTGAGTGGGTGCCACGGGATTGTGGCAAGTCTGATGCCGGGAATCGAACCCGGCTACGCACCAGCTATCAGAAAGGAAACTCGTCGATGACAAGTAAGTCTTGTTCCCAATCCTCGAAGGAAGCCAAGTATTCCTCAGCTTCTTCCTTGGTCATATAGTGTTTATCACATCCTTGGAAGTAAGCTTCTATAAATGTGTAATCATGGCCGTCAAAAGGATTGCGCTTGATCTGTACGGAGTAGTACATGTCGTATGGTGTAGATGCCACGGGATTGTGGCAATAACTGGGCAGGGGATTGCACCCTGCCTCCCGCTTTAACGGATCAGTTGTTCTCCAGCATCTCGTCCACGTAGGACTTGATTACCTGAAGATGCTGCTCTCCAAGAGTCTGGCTGTGACCATGCTCAAGGAGATCAAGGATCTCAAGCATGATCTTGTCGCCAACCTCTTCACGAGAGAGCAGCTTGGTGGGGTTGATGGTCACGGTGTTCTCCGGTAGCTTGGGCTTACACCACTGAAGTGTGGATGCCAAGAACACCTGGTGACCTACCACCTGAGTTGTCTGCTGCGTTTAACGTCCAGCTTGACGGTTAATCCCGAGTAATTAAGTCGGGTATTTTGCACAACTGTTCTGTAAGACAGCCCCTATAGCAGAGCCTAATCTCGGTCGCGCGCGAGGTATAAATACCTAGTGGTGGGTATAAATACCTATGAATTGCTAGGGATTGTACGGTAAACAGGTAGGGATTGAGGGCTATGTAAACCCCTGGCTCTCACCAGGGGAAGAGATAACACTCAGCGGCTGCTAGCTTCAATAACGAAGCAGTGATCTTCGGGTCGGCGTGTGATCCACACCTTCCAAATCACTTCATCACCAAAGCCTTCATCAACAATCGCTTCCATTGCATAAAGCTCCTCTAACAGGAACTTGATGACATCGCTCGGCTTCCATCCGCTAGCGCGGAGAACGCCTGGCTTCATCACAACCTTCTTGTGGTAACGCAGCATTCCTGCCGCATAACCAAGACGTGTGATCATCTCAGCGTTGCTAATCGTCTGCACTACTGTTGCCATGGAACTAAACTCCAATTGAATAACGTTTGCCTGCGTTGTTACGGATGCGCAGCCCCCGATACTTTCTCAACCCACCCACCCTTTCTTTTTTTCTATACGCAATTCACTACGCGTGGGGTATTGGAGAAGCGCCAGTAAAATTTTTTCCCTTTTTTGACCCCTATAGAGCCGGTTTTTGGTATCAAGGTGTACATAACAACTAAAATTTGTAGTCATACCAAAGGTTTTGCCCAAAAATACAGACAAAAATGCCGGGGTATTTAGCCCCGGCTGTGTATTTATTTACTTGACGTTATTTTTTAGGCGTTTGCCTTGCTCCACTTGGCGGCAGACGTAGCTGCTTTGGCGTATTTCTCTGGATCTGGACGTTCTTCCGCAAGTTTTTGCCGTGCACCAGACGTAAATGCGGCCACATCTACCCCACTGGCACCTGATTGCTCCATCTTTTCGGCTACATCGGCAATTGCTTCCAGAGCAATTGCTTTTTCCATGCGATTCTTAGGGTGCATGTTTGTATTTCCCCAAGTGGTTAACGTTTTTCTTTAGTAATAGTCTAACGTACGCAGCTTTTTTCTAAATTATCCCCGTTAAAATACAGATAACAAAAAATTTATAGCTCATAAATTCCAAATGGCGCTCTCACCTGCCGATTTTGCTGCTTACAGCCGCGCCACTGGGACTCCGTACCCCGAAGATCCGGAGGAAAAGGCAGAATTAGCGCCACAGGTAGCTGAATTCCGGCGCAATCAACTTAAACAGGACCAGTCTGGTGGTGTTGACCCGCTCTCGGTAGGTATTGGCTTAGGTTTAGCCGCTGCTGCTGGCGGCGCAGCTTATGGTATTCGTAAATTACTGGGTAGAGCCAATCTTCCTAAAGAATCTGGGAAATCTGGCGTAACCCAAGGTCCGCTCAACATCTCTGAAGTTGATATGAACGCAGCCAGAGAGATGAAAACTAGGGCCGATGCCGCTAGAGCAACAGCTTCAACTCCTCCGCCGTCAAAACAACCGATCACATCTCCAACGCAACAAACACAGCCTAAATCTACGCCTGTATTCAAGTCTTTACCTGAGGGTCGCGTCAGTACTTCTGATTTTCTTTTGTCGCAACTAACACGTGAAATTCCAGATTTAACATCTTTACAACAAAGACAAATTAATGATATTTCTCGTCAAGCTGTAGAAGCAGTTGATACGGGACTTGATCAACAAGATTTAAAAATTAATCGTGCAGTACAAGTTGATATCGATACTACGCGTACTGGCGGAACATCGCCCGTTAGTTTACCAATTGTTTTTGAACGTGAAGATTCTCCTTTAACAAGTGCGGTTGGCTCCGTGCTTCCCGTTGGTGACTCAATGGTTGCCAAATTAAATCGCAACAAGACACGTCGTCAACTTGCTTTAAATAAGGCAAGGGCCACCCTGGGACTTGCAGAGACTGATGCGCCGCTACCAGAAGGTTTCAGTATGGTCCCAGAGGGGGAGGTTAGTGCTGCTGCGGGCGAACTTGCCGCACAAAAACTTAGAGAAGCAAAACAGCGCAAACAAAATCAATCGCCTGCACCTATCACTCAAGAATGGGAAGAGATTTTATTTGATGAATCTGGCCTTTTAAATAAAGAAATACTTGCTAAAAACCTGGGGGACGAAAAAGTTTTCCCTGGTCAACTTGCCAACATGTTAAGAGAGGGCATGTCTTCCTCTTCTACGGCACGTGCATTAAGCACAGGTAATTTCAACGATATTGAGATTGATCCTGACATCCATCGTGTTGTTACGCAGCATGTTAAAGAAAACGTACTTAAATTTGATGACGCTGATTCTGTTAAACGTTATCTTATTAGTGGTGGCATGGCTGGCGAGTATCAGCCGCCAAGTACCAAAGGCTTTGGTTATACGGGCACTGAGTCAATGCCCACACAAGTTGTTTCAATTTCTAGGAAGGGAGGAGAAGAGCTTGTTTCGGTTTCGGGACCTAGGACTTCTAGCCGTAGGACACGTAGCGATTTAGAACCTCTTTTCTTTGATCCTGATACTAAGACTTTAATTAGAAAGTCGGATATCGGTGCGACGCAGTCAAGTGAAGCTGTTGCTGGTACAGGCATTGGCGCTGAGGTTGGCCAAGCAGTTGCTTTTGTGCCGCGTGAAGATGTAGCCGGTTTTGTTGGCTTACCAGGTGTTAGCGCCTCTGGTCCTGAAGATATCAATAAAACGCAGGGGGTTGACTATGCCATTGGCGGTCTTAAAGAGCTTGGCTCTACGGGAACCAGGCAGATATCTTCTGAAAACTGGAAAGCAATTCAGCAACGCAGAAAAGAATTAGGTTTAAAACCAACAGAAACAAATGAGGAAATCCAAGGCATGCTTGAGCGTGCCCGCGGAGGAAAAGATACTGATTTGAGTGTGCAACCACGGCCTTTATTCCGTGATCCTTACGATGCCTTGGAAAAAGGTAACGTAAAGCTTTCTCGCAACGATAGTCCTTATCTTGTCGTGGATCCGCTGATGTTAAAAGCGAATCCTGGCCTGGAAACTTATTTAAGTTCTGATCCAAACTATAGTAATTTCTTGTTTACTAACCCCGCAACAGGTCAAAACTTTACATCTGTACATGAAGCAACTAATACCTATAATCGCCTTGCAAACAACGTCAATGCAAAATTAATTACAGGAACAGAATCTCGAATTAATGCTTTAGAAAAAGGTGAAAATCTTGAAGTACAAGTCACTGCCCGTGGCAACAAACTTGTTAAGACTGCATTAAATCCAAACCTTGTGGTTGATCAAGTTGTTCGCCGCAATCCCAAAGGAGAAACTATTGTTTCTGATGTAACTCTTTCTCAAGCCATTCGTAATCAACTCCTGTCTCCGTTTGTTAAAGATAATACAGGTTCAATTGTACGCGATCCCAAGGGCATGCCAATGCGCGGGCAGCCGCTCATTCAAGAACATACTTTAATTGACGAGCAGGGACAAGAAGGTGCCAAGTACTTTAAACAGACTCGTTATTTGGTTCCCGAAAACAAAACGTATGTCGACAAAGAGACGGGAGAAACACGCGCTCAGATGCTTGGCCTTGGCGACACAAACTTGGAGGTAGCATCTACTACTCTTGATCCATCTGACACTCGTTTAACGGCAAAAAATAACTATCTTTTCCTGCAAGGTGTCAATAACGCTTTAGAGGGAATCACTGGTCAACGCATCAAAGTTATTGATGACGCTCTTTATTTAGGTCGAGAAAAAGGCTTTGAGTTCATGGGCGGCCCAAGTAAAAACCCTGTGCTGCGTGAAGCTCTTACCATTGCAAATACCCTGGCTCAAACTTCTGAGAAGTCACGTGTACGGATGCAAGAACCAGGAGAAGATCTTGGTTTAGGAGAGCGCTACGGACTGGGCGCAAGGAAGTCTGAACGTCCACGTCGCAATGTTCCCAGCGGTGTTCAATTAACTGATTTACCTATTCAGAAAGTTGTACAGACTGAAATGCGAGATCCGTCTAGTGGTGAGATGCGTGCTGTAACGCAGCTCAAGGGCACTGGACAAACGATGACGCGTGAGCTTGCTCCAGAAGTTGTTGGCGGTAAACGCCTTGCCGCATTTGTTCTTGATTACACACAAACGTCAGGAAAGCCAATGCGCACTGCAGCCTTTAATCAAGCTGTCTTAGATCTTTCTAATCAACTTGGAGCTGATCCAGCAGAGTTAAGCAGGCAAGCAGCCACCTTCCTCCGTGGCTCTAGAGAGCAAGCGCGTGTTGGTCCTGTTATGTCCCAGGGTAGGCGTGCTCTTCAGGCGATGGATCGTCCTTCTCCTGCAGAAGAAATTGCACAAACTATTGCCGAGTATGATTTTGGTGAAACAATTGGCAGTGACATTGAGAGTGCATTACGAGGCCCCCAGGCACCGCTTGATGTTGATATGGAATTAACGGCTCGTCAAGCCCAACGTGCTAAAGTAGAACCACCTGGAACAACAGAGAAATTTACAATTGACGATCAGATGCTTTCTAATCAAATGAGTCGATTGATGGCACAAGCAGGTCGTCGTTCCGGTAAACGCCGTCGTCGTTGATCATGGCTGAAAAGAAAAAAGAAAAGAAAGACAAGAAGTGGATCCAAGGCATGGACATGAAGGAAGGCGCCTTCATTGCCAAAGCCAAGAAGAAGGGAATTACTTCCGCTCAGCTCCAGGCAAATGTCCTTGCTAATCCAGATAAATATGACGAAAAAACCGTGAAGCAAGCACGGTTGCGTCAAACCCTGGTAGGGTTAAAGAAGAAAAAAGATGCCAGTAAAACAGAAGACTGATGGCAAAAGATCATCGCCTTGAGCTAGGCAGATACATTAATTACACACAGGATGTATTTGCTAAAAAGCGTCAATTAAATTTTGATGATCTTTTTGCTGCTAAAGCAGACAGTGGCACAGCTCCTTGGACCCCAAACCGCTTTGATAGCGCAGATCTTTTACGTCGTATTCAAACGCGTAAACTACGTTTTAACCCTGGTCTTCAATACGTTGGCGATGATGCACAAAAACTAGAAGTTTTTGCTGGTATTGGTCGATTTAATCGTAAAGAGGATTATGACTTTAATGTTGGACGTGCGTTAACAAAACAACGTCCCGAAGAGCAGCCTGGTTTTAACGACGTTTGGCGAGATATGTATGCTCTTAGTCCCACGCTTAAACCTGATGATCGTATTAGCAACCCAATGCCACGTGCTTCCAACCCAGATCCAAAAGGCTATTTAATGGCTACTGCTGAGAAAAAAGCAGAGAACGAAGCAGAAGGTAATCTATCTGTTGCCCAATTACTTAAAGGAGACAGAGAAGATTCAGAACAAACATTTAAAAAGAATAATAAGGAACCAAAGACGTAACATTTATAATAAAAGAAAAAGAATGTAATGGCTGGTAGAGGCGCTATTTTTCAAGGGTTACTTAATGCAGCCAAAGATGCTCTCCCTGGTGCATTAATGAGTGGAGGCATGACTGGTGGACTAGCTTTGATGGGCGGTGCTTCACCTAAAGATGCAGCTCTTTACGGGCTTTTAGATGCAGGCGTCTCTGGTACAATGTTGACCGGCGTACGTGCTTTGCGTCCTAAAACACCTATGCGTTTAATTGATACAAAAACAGGAAAAGAAACTATTCAACCAGGAAGTAGCAAATTAGAAACACCACTGAATATTGCGGCTTCTATTTTTGTAACCCCTATGCTTGCCGATAAATTAATGGGCGGGCAAACTACTTCTACCGATATGCTTCAAACGCAACAAATTTTACAACAAAATATGCAACGTGACTTATTAAATGAAGCCTTAGCCAAGCGCCTTGAGCAAGCACAAAATAATCGGATGGCCGTAAAAAATGCCTATTCGCCTAATACGATGTTCCAGATGCAAGGCCTTGAGCAAACTCTTCCTATATCCGCTGCATTGCGAGAAGAGCTATATCGTCCAAATCAATTTAATTTAGCTGGCATCCAGGCTGATATGGCAAATATTGTTGGTGTTTAATATGAATCAATTTCAAAACTTTTTAAATAATTTAGGCACTAATCTTGCAGTCGGTGCAGCTAAAAGCGCAGAAGCCACAAAGCGTGCCGAAGAAATTTATCCAACAGTTTTAAATCTCCGTGGTAAATACCACAAGGAGTTAAAGGATCTTGGTGTTTCCCTGAAGGAAACACCTGTGCAAGCCGCAGGTGCCTTTGGGGCTCGTCTCCTTACTGACATTGCCAATGACGGTACGCGAGGCATTTACTGGCGTTATAACCACCCCCTAGCAATTCTTGATAAAGCAGTTGATAGAACCCTTGAAACTGCTGTGGGTCCTGAAGCATATAAAGAATTAGGTAAACAAAAGACTGGTTTAATGGCATTAGGCATCACTGTACCAGCTACAGCCCTTGCGGGTACTTATGACATTACTAATGTCGGTGAAATGTTTAGACCTAAGGGATATGCGCAATCATACGCAGAAGAAGGCTCAGAAGATCGTCGCGAAACACAACAACCGGCTCAAGAATTATTTGAACGTTTCTTTTTGCAACGTCAAGGTCGCCCTTTGAAGTACGAAACAGCAAAAGAAGATATTCCCGATCTAACGCCTGAGCGTTATGCTAATTTTATGAAGAACTATTATCAAGACAAAGGTTTATTTGGTCTCGTTAAATACACGTCAGAAAACTTAGAGGGTGTTCCAGAGTTAAGGATGCTTGGTTACCCAGTCAACATTGCCTCTGCAGCAACAGCTCTTGGTGGGCTTGCTGGCGCATCCATCGCATTGCGTGCACCTAAAGCTGGTAAGTCAGTGGTTGTACAACAAGGCCTCCCTGGCATTGCAGATGACGTTTCAACGGTCAAGACAACGCCAGGTTTTACGAAAGGTTTGACAAGGCGTGGCTTTGCCGGTGCAATTGCTGGTGCTGCAGCAGGTGCGTTAACAGGTACGGCTATCAATGAAGTAATTGCACGTGCCAATCGACCACAATTACCAACATTGGAACAATATGAACAAGAAATGCAGTGATAGAATTATCTCATAAAACATAGCTGTAATATGGCAAACGTTACAGGGGGCGAGGAACAGGCTTATTCTCGCCGTGGTCCAGCCTCTCGTTACTATCAAGAGCAACGACAAGGATTGTTTGGGGATTTCTTGAACAGGATTCAAGGCATGGGCCAAGGAATGGCACAAGCTGTTGGCCTTGGCTCTGAAACCAATCTTGATCCACGTATTACCGGTAATTACGCTCCAGAGGGGGGTAATGTTACGACAGGTGGTGGTGGCCGTGGCTCAGGTGCTGGCAGTGGTCGTGTAACTGGTGGTGGTGGCGGCGGAGGAGGTGGTGGTACAGCTCTTGTCACTGGTGCTCCAGGGGGAGGAGGTCAAGTTCCTGGTGCACAGTTGCGGAATGCATTGTTTGATCGTCGCAACTTGCTTGGCGGTGCGGTTGCTCTTCCCGCCGCTGGTTTTGCTATTCAAGAGATTATTGAAGGGCGCCCCTTATCTGCTGCCGCCGGTGCTGCTGGTGCTTATGGCGCCGGTAAAGTAACTGCGGCTTTGACGGGTGGTTTACGTGCTTCTTCTAATCCTATTGCAAAAGCGGCTGGCTACTTAATTCCTATGGGTGCTGCTGCTGCTGGTACCGGTCTTGGGGACGTAGCCGAGAAAGCTAAGACCAGTGGTAAGTTGCCATTTGGTATTGGCAAAGGAGAACCAATCGCTGGTAAAGAAGCCGGTTTATCTGAACAGATTGCACAAGCCGAAAAGATCAATGAAGCAATTGCTGGTATGGATGCCCGCACTGCTCAGTTATACATTCAAACCCAACAACAGCTTGGCCGTAATGCAGCCGAGCTTGATCTTGAAATTTTAAAACGTCAACAACCAATTATTGAACAAGCAAAGCGCAACGAGCTGGTTCGTCAGCAAGCGTTAATTGCAAGCATGGGTCAAAACTATGCAATGCTTGGTACTGTTGCAACAGCAGGTAAACTTGCTCTTGGCAGCCAAGCAGAAGCAGGTGCAAACTTGCGGACTGCACTAACTGCTGCGCCTTATGCCAATTCAGTGCTTCAAGCTCCTAACATTAGTTTCTAAGGAGTAAAGCAATGGCACAACTCCCTCTTGGTCTCGGTACAATCTTTGCTCCACAAGTTCCGCAGACGCAACCAATCCCAATTGCTGGATTAACCAGCCAGGCCGATATCTTGCGTGAAATTTATAACAATCCTTTCATGCAAGAGATGTTTGGTAAAACCAAAACCAAAGATGGCAAAGAAGAAGAAATAACCCCATACGACAAATCGTTACGTTATCAATTAATGCGTGATTTGTTCGAGAATGATCCACGTGTTATTGAACAGCGCTCTCGTATTTATGAAGGAACCATGAATCGTATCGCTGATGCTGCTCAGCAACGTGCGATGCAAGGTCATCTGTTCAAAGGTTTCATGGATCTTCCCAAGAGATGGCAAGATGCTATGGCTCAGAAATTTACATTTGCTGAGCCTACCTTTAACTTAATTCGTGAAGGTACGCAAGGGCGTCCTGCACAAGTCGCTCGTCAGTACAACATCCTCGCCTAGGTAGTATCATGTCCCAATCTCCATACGCTGTCGGGAGTCCCTTTAATAGTGGTCCTATTTGGGACCAAATGAATTTTATGAATAATCCTGCGCCAGCGGCCGCAGGTGGTGGCCTTGGCATGGACCAAATTGGTGGCATGTTAAATCTTGCCAATATGTTCCTGGGTCAAAGTGCGATGCGTAATACAGCATCGTCGATGGCTCAAGCACAACAAACGGCAGGATTGTTCGGGGATATTGGCACTGGTCGTGATTATCACGCTGCTGAATCAGATCTTGAGCGCCAGATGCGCGTAGCGCAGTGGGCGCCTAAGTTTCAAGTTAATGATCCCTTTTCGCGTCAATTGGCTGGGAAATACGGGCTTAGTAACGCAAAGTCTGCATTTGATGCCTTTGTTTCTTAATAAATCTAGTCAGTTAAAATAAAAACAAAGGTTTAAGTAAGTACATGGGCATTGATTGGGCGGGTGGAATAGGAGGAGGTTTATCCGGTGCTGCTGCCGGCAACGCAATTTTTCCTGGCGTTGGAGCTGCAATAGGCGGCCTTCTTGGTTTAGGAAGTGGTTTATTCGGTGGCGCAGAAGCACCAGAATATGAACCAACTGAAACCGAACAAGCTTTTATAGATTATGGTTTAGATCGCATTAAAGCAAGTAGAGCAACGAAAGCAGCTGCTCTGGCTAAATTTAAAAATTTGGTGCAAAGCGGCAATCGCGGCGCTGCGGAAGCTTATTTAGAATCTCAAAAAGATATTTATTCTAATCCTGAATTTGCTCTTAAACATCTCAAAAGAAGTTACAGAAAACCAATTGATTACACTCGTGAAACTTTTTCTGATGTTGCTAAATCTCTTTACGGGCAACAGGGCCTTGGGTTTACAAGTAAAGAATATAAAAGAGCTGCTGACCAGGCTAAAGCACTTGGAATCCGCAGTCCCCAAGCTTTTGGTGACATGTTAAAACAAAACCTTATTGCTTCTCATCGTGTAATGACACCTGAACAAGAAAGATTGTCTTATATTTTTGGTACGCCGGAACGCGATGAAACTGGGCGCTTGACAAATCGTTATCCTACTATTGAAAAAATTGCAGGTCCTTCTCCTGCGCAGCCACTTACATATCAATACGGAGCATAGACATGGCAAAAGTAAATAAATTACTTCGAGAAGCAGGCGAAATTCTTAGCAAAAAAGAACTAAAGCAAATTGCCCGGCAAACGGATCTTACTCCTCAGAGTATTGTAAGACGCGCAAAAGAAGCAGATATAAACATTAAACCTGGAGCAAAAAATTTTGCACGAAATTTTGATGGTAGTTACAAAGACGATGTGCCCAGTCTTAATCCTCCTCCTGGTTTAACTAAAGAAGACGTTGCATCAATCTTTAAAACTCTGCAGACGGGGGAAGAAAATCTTACAAATCTTCAGGGACAGTGGTCGGAAAAGACTGCCACAATAGGTGCTAATGCCACTGTTAGTGCAGCTGGTATTCGCGCAGATGCAGACAAAGAAGTCGCTAAAGCTTATGCCGATGCACAGAAATACGCTTCAACACTTGGTTTAGAAGGCGTTAAGTACGGTGCAGATAAAGAATCTGAATGGCGGCAAGCAGTTGCTAACATTGAAGTTAAAGGTAAGCTGGATCTTCAGCCAATTATTAATGCCGGTCTTGAAAAAGTTGCTGGCATTGAGGCCCAAGCATCTCGTGATGTGGCTGAAACAACCGGCAAATATAGTTTAGAATCTATGAAACAAAGGACCGAAGCGGACAAAAGCATTGGTAAAATGCAGTTAGCTGGCTCTATGTATGGTTTACTTGGGTCAGTATTTGGTTAATACTGTTTAAAATAGATACATAACCAATGCGTTATTTACATGACTTCTTCTGTTCCTGCCGGACAGTCTTCGGCTGACGATTATTTTGACATTGACAAATTCCAGCAACTGCTTGACAAGCTGGAAGGCTCCAAAGGCCGTCAAAAGCGCCAAGAGTCGACTGAAGGTCGCCGCAATATCTTTGCTCAAGGCCTTGCCAGCATGATGAGCAACTTCTGATCCCCTAAGGAGAAATAAACCATGACCAGTAGCGTGCCTGCAGGTCAAACCGATGTTGATGATTGGTTTGATCTAGATAAATATAAGCAAGCTGCGGAAGTGGCTTATAGTTTCTCCAAGAAGAAATTAGAAGATGCCGGAACCCAAGAACGTGAAACCATCGGCAAAGGTGCCCAAGAGCAACGAACTTCTGCCGAACAAGGTCAGCAGTTCAAGCAAGCAGACGAAGCCCGCGACTACGACCAGGCGCAACGAGCTTATCGATATTGAGCTGTTTGATCAGTGGGTCGATAATCTCGACTCCGCTGAGCAAGACGCTTTTGTTAGCTTTACTGAAGAGACTTTTTCGGTAATTGAATGCTACTTATACGCTAGGTTCCTTGGCTATAAAGGAAGTATTGTTCCATGCGAACAGTGGGTTAAAAACCACTATCCAAAACCCGATCATCGCAAAAAACTTCTCTATGAAATTGAGGAGATGCAAGAAGATATCCGTAAGTTACGTGCTGATGTAGATAATGGTGTCGTAAAACGCGATGCAGGCGTTGCTCGTATTGCTGGTATGCAAAAAGAGTTGCGTGGCACGATTGCTCAGATTGAGCAGTTTACATCCAGCCGTGATCGCAAAGGTTTGTTAATGGCTGGGGCCGATCGTGCAATTCGTGAGTTGATGGTAATTTTTAAAGATGACCCAATTGAAATTCCCTTAGAAGAAGCCTCAATGAGTATTTGGGCAAAAATGCAATACGAAGAAAGTTAATTTAAAATAGATTTATGAACCCAGCACCACAAGCTCAATCTGCTCCTGATGCCAGACTTGCTGGCGGATTGATGAACATTGTTCAACAACTTCAAAAAAATCGTTTTGGTGGTATTCGCCGTTTGCAAGGTGCGCCGGTTGGTGGAGAATCTCCTGCAGCTGAAGGGGCTGAAGTTTTAAACGCGATTCGTAACAGTAGACAAAATGAGCAAAAACAAAATGCCGCCCCAGCTCCTGGAGCACTTCAAAAAGAAGGAGGCCAAGAATCCGGACGGCAGCGAGATGTCAGACAAGGAGAAGCGCAAGGCCGCCCTGGACAAGGCTCGCAAATACAAAGAACAGAAGAAGAGCAACAAAGACGAAGAATGAGGTAGTATTCAGTAACACACTAAAGAATACTCATCGTGCCTGCGTATCAACATCTTGCGTATCGACGTAACGCTCAAGCTGCTGCACGTAGGCAACAAATCCGTGTTCCACGGAATCTTGAATCCCTGGAAAAAGCAAGAGAAGATTTTGGATTTTTTTGTGAATATGTAGCTGATAAACCTCCAGCTCAACACCACAAAGAATGGCATCGTCACTTTGTGACAGGCGAGGATAGTAGTTGCCTTTTAAGGATTGCTGGGCCAAATGTTGATCTCTTGGCTCCCAGAGGTTCAGCCAAAAGTACCGTACTTGGTTTATTTACGGCATGGGCAATTGGTCTTCACACACAAGCCAAAAAACCACTTCAAATTCTTTATTTGTCTTACACAGTTGATATTGCACGCTCCAAGTCGGCAACCATTAAGCGTATCATCGAAAGTAAACGGTACCAGGAAGTTTTTCCAACCGTACGTCTTTTAAAGAACGTTACCAGTAATGAGTACTGGTCTATTGACCATAAGTTTGCAGGTATTGATAACACTGGCGAAGAGCAATTTACTCTTTGTGCTGCCGGTCTTAAGGGCTCGGTGACTTCTAAGCGTTCTCATTTGGTAATTATTGATGACGCTATTAAATCTGCTGCAGACATTTCTAACCCTGACATTCGCAAACAAATGCAGGACAATTGGAATGCTGTGATTGCGCCGACTATGTTTGAAGGCGCAAGAGCTATCTGTCTTGGCACACGCTTTAGGCATGATGACATTCACTCCACAACTTTTAATACTCAAAACAATTGGTTGCAGATTGTGTTATCTGCAATTCTTCAAAATCCAAAAACAGGAGATGAACAATCATATTGGCCAGAAATGTGGTCATTGGATTATTTAAAAGAAAAGAAAAGGCAGGCGCCTATTGCTTTTTCTTTTCAATACATGAACCAAGTTATTAGACAGAATGAATTATCTTTAGCGCCTGAACTCATTATTAAAGCTGAAATTGCAACAGAGTTTGATACGCTTGCCGTTGGGGTTGACCTCTCTGCCGGCACTAAAGAAAAAAATGATTACACAGTCATGGTGTTGGGTGGACGCATTGGCGATCAAATTCATGTGATTGATTATCGCCGCTTGCGTGTGATGGGCAACCTTGAAAAACTAGACGCTCTTAAAGAATTACTAAATGACTGGTCAATTCTTGGTAGAGACGAAAACGGTAATTACTATCCGACTTATTCCACGTGTGATATTTATTCAGAAGCTGTGCAGTACCAGGCTTCCCTAGAAGCCGACTTTAAACGAGTGTGTCTCAATAACGAAAATCTGTACAACTTAAATTGGCATCCTGTCAAAGGGTTCCGTGCAGATAAGTTGGCGCGTTTCCGTGGCTGTATGGGACTCTTTGAGGATCGCAAAATTATCTTCAATCGTTACCGCAACTTCACTGCCCTGTTCGAAGAACTAACCAACTTTGGTGTTAGCAGTCATGATGACTGCGTAGATGCTTTGGTTTGGATGATTAACGGATTGATGCGCAAAGGGAAGCTCCAACTTGATTACTAAACTTTAGAATTAGAAAAAAGCTAACTTTAGGTTGTGGGTCCAGAATACGTTGCTATCGGCTTAACAGCCATTGTATCTGCTGTTACCGGTGGCAGCTGGGTCGCAGGAAAAATCCTCGGCAGGCAAAACGACCAGATCCAGCAGGCTTTTAGTTACATTGGATCACAGAAACGCAGGATTGACGTTTTGGAAGACGATTTAAAGCGGATGCCTTTAGAGTACGTTTTAAAGGTGGACTTCTTGAGAGAGATCCAGCAGATGCACGACAACTTCAATCAAATCAATAATAAGCTTGATAAGCTAATGGAGAAATTGCTTGACGCAAAATGATTTACATTCTTGAAGTACAAGAAGACAAGAACGGCGATCAGTATATTGTGTTACCAGATGAAGTGACAGAAGAACTCGGCTGGGAAGAAGGAGATGTACTGAATTGGGACGTGCGTGGCACGGGAATCGTAATTACCAAGGTTAACGACCTAGCTGGTTATGAGGTTATAGAAGAGTAGAATAAATGGATAGTTAAGCTAAATAAATGATTCGGACCGATGGTGGCTATGGTGTTCCGGGGATGCCAGGCAATCACGCAGGCGTTAAGGATCTTGTGTACCGTGGTGAGCCTGTCCAACTTGCGCCAATGCCGTACTATGGCGGTGGGTTAAATATTCAACAACTAACGCAAAACATTCCCGTGGGAGAAGATCCTTTACTTCCCATGGATCAAGATCAATTTAGCGATTGGGTGCGTTACAACCTTGACAAAAAATATGGTCCGTTAAAATCAAGACCATCCTTTTCCCCTGGTCCGCAACTTCCAAGTTTTTTAAACCGTGGTGTAAAAGGTGCTTATCTACCAACAGGTTTTGATGCTAAATATGTTTCTTAAACTGTTATTATTTAACTAATAAATCAAAGCAAATAATGGCTGACGCTAAAGCCCGTCTACAAGAAATTATTAACGCTTACCTGGATAAGGACAGCAATATTGTTGTTGATACGGGCATTGTTGCGTCCCATATTGCTCAGATGAAGCTCTTTGGCATTCGCCAAGGAGTTGAGTTTTTTCCATCCCAAGATAACTTCGGTGCACAGCGCAAGGACTTCCTTGATCGCGTGATGAAGTACAACAAGATGGATACGCGCTTAGATTCCATCTGGGAATATTTTTTGTGTGATGGCAAAGGTCTTTTTTATATCCGGCCAACCAAAACCAACTATCGTCTTTATTATTTTCGTGAGCACGAATATCGTGCCTATTACAACGTTGATGGCGAACTGGATGAAGTTGTAATCATCTACAGCTACAAAGTTCGACGTGGCAATGGTTTCGGCGACCAAATTAATACCACAAATTTAACAGGAAATCAAAGCACTTATAACCCTGGCGCTAAACGTTATATCCGCCTTTCAATTAAACCTACTGAAATTGAAGAGACTCATTCCGATTCGGAAATGAATTTTGATATGCCAACCTATGCATTGGTTGGTGATACCAAACAGTTACAAAATAGTCTTGGTTTTATTCCTTGTGTAGAAATTCTCAATAATCCTCAAGGCTTCTCAACAGAGGGTGTTGGTGAATTTGATGCAATGGCAAATCATATTATCACGCATGATGATTTGATGCGTACTATGCGAAAGAACATTACATTCTTTGGTAACCCAACACTGCTGTCGTCTCGTCCCAAGACTGACCTCATGGAGGCTGGTGGCGACATGACAATCCAGCGTCCTTCTATTGCTGCGAACTCAGGCTTTACGAGTCCGTCTCCAATGAGCCATTCGATGTTCAAAGCTGATCCTATCAGCCGTGGTGTTGACGGCCAAATTCGTGTCCCACGTGTAATTGCAAACCTGGAGCCAAACGACCGTGTTGGTTATATTGTTCCCGATGCAATTACCGGTGATCAAAATGCGTTTTCTCGTCAGTATCGAGAAGAGATTCGTACAGCACTTGGCGGTGTTGATGAGCTGTCTATTTCTGCTGGCGTGACCGCAACAGAGTATAAATCTTTATTTGGCCGTGTTTCCGCAACATCAAAGAAAAAAGCAAATGCCATTTACACTCATGGTATTTGTCGTTGTTTAGAACTGATTATTTACCAAGAAGAACAGTTGTTTAAGTCAACACTTGCAGCAGCTGCAGGCCTTGAAAAACCCGTGACACTTGCCCCTGGCGCACCACCAGAAGAAGAAAATGCGTATAAGCAAGCAATGCAAATGTACGATGACAAACTCAAAAAGATTATGATGGCTTGTATCGAGACCCAAATGATTCCACCAGGGGTTATGGGTCTTATTCCGGATGGAGATGTCACTGTTCTATGGCGTTGGCTGGGTCCTGTTTATGAGGATTCAACCCAAGATATTCTTAACAACTCAATTGTTGTAAGAAATTTGCAAGAATTAGGTGTTGATAGCATTGAAGCATTGAAGTACCTCTTTCCGTCTAAGACGGATGAGGAAAGGGCCGAGATGTTATCTGGGTTCCCATTCAGGATGGTGAATGAACTACAGGGTGCATACTCTGCATTTGCCAGGTTAGTGGGGGGAATGATGCAGACTCCCCACCCGCAAGCACCGGATTTACCGATGGCAGCGGACCCAAGATTGGACTTGACTCCATATCTGTATCGAACTCTAGAAGCTTTACAAAAGGAGATGAGTTATGCAGGACGCTACCGTCCAATCGATCCCACAGACGAGCCCAACTCCGGCAGCGGTGGCTCCCAGCAGCTACGTGGTGCCCAGTTACCAAGCGGCCCCAGCAGCCCAGGCTCCAGTGGCAGCACCGGTCCAGTATCAGGTGGGTACCAGCTACCCCCAAGCGGTACCTCAGGCGGCCCCCAATTACCAATTCGCCCCGTCTCAGTACGCCCCCCAATCCCCATCGGAAGCTCAGAGCAACCCATGGGAATCGGCGTTCAACAAGGTGGTGAACCTGCTGAGCGCACCAGTTCAATCCCCGTTCCAGGGTCAACCATCTCAGACGACTCAATACGCTCCAGCCAATTACGGCCAGCAAGCACCCCAAGTTACGCCACAATCGGCTCCGCAGACCTGGCAAGCCAACCCGACATCCTCGCCCAACTCTTCCCAAACCTTCTCGGTTCAATCCTTGGAGGACGTAGCGGATCTGCTCCAGTGGAGCCCAGAAACCCGCCACGTGGTAAGCGCGTACGGCGTTGAAGCACCAGCCATCCTTAACAACTATGCCCTCCAACTGGAAGGGATGCTGGATAGTGCTGTTGCCTGGGGCACTCAAGCCAAAGGTCTGATCGAAGGCTACGCCGAGTTCGCAGTCAACGAGCACCAAGAGAACCTGGCTTACAACGAAATTCTGACGAACCCTGATGTTCTCAGTGATTACACTCTGAAGTTCTTTGGTCCCGAAGGTCCGTACCCTGTGTACGAGAGCGAGGCTGAACTTGAAACCCCTGGTTATCGCACCGAAGCAGTGAATCCCATGCTAGGCCAATTCCCTGCACCTCCTTCTGCTTCTGCTCCTCAACAACCTGAGAATTTCTGGGGCAGCTTCAAGCAGCAGATGGATGTGGATCCCAGCAATGCCTGGCGCCTCCTGAACCAAGCTCAGCCTCAAGTTGTTGCAAACAAACTGTTTGTGATGGAGTGAAGTAATGTTTAAACTTGCTGGTAAATACGCAAACGCAATCAGCAGGGATCCCGTTGCTTCTGCAGTGGCTGGCGGTCTTGGTGCCGCCGGCCTTGCTACATTAGGTAATGTAATTTCTGGCGAAGCTCAGGAAGAAGGCCCTGGTCGCGTCGCACTCGAAGCTCTAGGTGCCGCAGGACTTGGTAGTGTGATGGGGTCCAGGATCCCAGCAATGCGTGGAGTAGCTGCAAAGACACTTCGTGATTTACGTAGTGTTGTTAATACTTCACCAGCCGCCACGGCTCACCGCGCAAAAATGTCAGAAAGAGACATTGCTTCTGCAGAAGGACTTCGTAATTTTATGCGCGAAGCCTATAAGCAAGGTGGGGATCCAGAACAACTTGTTAATCAATTCAGAGGTGGTCTTCGTGCTGGACAGGCCTTGATTAACACGGCCGGAATTCCCCTCGGCTTGACTGCTGCTGGCGCTGCAGGCGGCATGATTGGCGGTGGTGTGGCTAATCTTGGTCAGTTTGTTGGTATCCCTGGTTTAAATCAGGATGAAGCAATGCAAGCTGTGGCGCAACAAGCATTGGATCCTGAGGCCTATGGTTCCAGTAATTCCCTTGGTGCTCGCTATAAAGCACCAACTACGCAGTACGCGTAATAAATAAATTACCGGCTGCTAAAATTTGTGTTAGATAAGACATATCTATGTCTGAATCTTTCACCCGATAAAACACTTCCTGCGACACTGGAGGATAAAACAAAGTGTTCATTGATAACGACTTTCCAAAGATTCTGGGTGCCGAACTCTATCGGCCCCATCCTGCGTATATCGCAGAAATGGCAGTCGAGCCTGTAGTTGTTCACGACTTCACTCGTCAGCCTGGTCAAACGGTCCAGCTAGATAGGTATAAGTTCTGGGGAACCCCTGGTACCAAGGACAGCCGTGAGCGCATTGCCGATCAAACCATCGGTACCGCTAACAGCCGTAACATCACCAAGGAGAAAGTCCTGGTGGTGCTTAAGGAGTACACTGGTCCTGCAGATCCGGGTGATCCGACTCAGCCTAGCACCTTTAAGATTGCTCGCGAGACCTTGATCACGGCTCAGCGCCTGCTTCTGGACTCCGGGAACTTAAATATGTTCCACCAGTCGATCGGTAGCTTGACGCTGCTGGACGACTATCGCCGTTGGCGCGACCGCGTGTTCATTGACGAACTCGCTAAAGCAGAAGCCAACGGTGCTGCCTCTACCACCCAAGGTGGTTACTACTTTGCTGGCGGTAAAACCAAAGACTCTTCCGGTCGTATCAGCTACACTAGCACCGAGTACAGCAACGAAGTTCAACAGTTCCAGGTGAAAACCGACCTGTTGACCATTGTTAAGGATCTGCGTAAGCGTAACGTTCCGACTTTCTCGGATGGGCTGTATCGTTGCATCTGCGATCCTACTTTCATGATGCACCTGCGTCGTGACGCGGACTTCCGTGAGATCGCACGCTACGCTGGCAATCCTGGTCAAGGCATGTACATGGGTAATCCCATGATGCCAAATAATGCCAGCTTCTACATGGGTCCCCAAGCTGGTCAGGGTTATTTCCTGGCTGGTGAGCCCGTGATGCCAACTGGTGTTCAGTTTGAAGGCGTTAAGTTCTTCGAGTCGACCAACTTCCCAACCAAGAACGTAACCGCTTCCTTCGACGGTGGTTCTACTTATACTTCTCAAGAAGCTGCTCAAGGTTACTTCTTTGGCCCTCAGGCTATCGGCGTGGGTATTGGTGGCCCCAATGCTCAGGTGTTGATCAACAACAACGATGACTTCAGCCGTTTTATCATCCTAATCTGGCAACTTTACGCTGGTTTTGAAATTCTGAATAAGGATTTTGTGACCACTTCGTATAGCTTTGTGGCTGACGACGGCACTGTTTGATAACAAACCATAAATTCAAAATACAGGAAAAATAAATGACCTATTTGTCTGCAAAAAAAATCTACCCAGGTAACTGGGCAGAACCTCTGAACGGTTGGTACAAGAATATTGATACCAACGACAATGGTAGTGATGATAGTTCCAAGGGGGGGCCTACTTCTGTACTGGCTCTTCCTGGCTATCGTTATTTCCAGCAACGTGGTTACGTGGCCGTTACCGCTACCTCTGGTAGTGGCCCTGTAGCTGCAGCCGATGTGATCGTCCCTTCTCCTTATCGTCAAGACGACACTCGGCCCAATATCACCGGTATGGTGATCTCTGGCAGCAGCACGCTGCCTGCTTATGTGTATCGCGCTACCATTTCCGTTGCTTCTGGCTGGGGTGATGGTCGTGTTGCTTCCGGTATCTATGCCGCTACCGGTAACGTAATCTCCTTTGGTCGCAGCAATAGTGGTAACCCCACCGCTGCTTCTGGTGTTGGCGAAGGTGTGATTCAGGCCAACCTGGCTTCTACCACTTCTGGTACTCAGGCTGGAGAGATCTTCTTTGCTGCTGGCGCCGCTGCTTACAGCTCCAATCCGTTCTTAACGGCTTCTGGTGCCGCTGGCGTGACCGCTGGTAACGTGAACTATGCCGCTACTGCTGCTACCACTTTGAAAGTGTTTGCAAAAGAGACGGCTAATAGCACTGCCACTTCCGGCGGTTTCTACATCTCCAGTGGTGATGCTTCTGGTAACCGCACCGGTTATCTCGTGGTTGAGTGCTGCTACATCCAACCTGATGTTGCACCTGGCTACGAAGACATCGATGGCTACCTCCTGGGCCGCACTGTCAGCTGATTAGGTTAAACTAAGACCAGTGAACAACTGGTCTTATGTCAACTACAGCAGCAATGCTTTATCAGCACAAAAAAACAGGTGCAAGAGTCAAGATTGTAAGCGAATGGGATAATGGCGATTGGTTCATGGTCGAAGATCAGGACGGTCGCCTTTATACCGCTTACAAGACTGAGCTTACACCTGATGAAGCTGCCACTAAGACCGTGAAAACGCTTCAAGTGAAAGATAAAGCTTCTAAAGAGGAGCCGAGGACTTTCCCCCCGGACAACCGTTTAAATATCAATTCAGCTACCGCCCAAATGATCGCTGATCATATCAAGGGTATTGGATTAAAAACAGCCAGAGAGATTAAAGATCTTCAAATGTCCTTATCGGGTGAAAGGTTTAACAATCTCGAACAGTTAAAACAAATTGGGCGAGTTGACTGGGAAGCCGTTATTGCCGCTGACCTTATTAGGGTTTAATTACCCATCTCCTTACTAAACCCTTGGGAAACCAAGGGTTTTTTAGTCTTACAATTAAAATAAAAAGAGATGGCTGGTTTAATTCCAGGGGGACACGTAGTTGATCCCAGCAAAGATATCTATCCAACTTCTGGCGTCCATATAGATCCACGAGTGTACCCTCGTTTTGGGCCCAATAAAGATAAACCTATCAATCCAAGAAACGCTAAATTTTTATTACAAAATCTTCTTGTTGGCGGTAAACCTGTAGTTGAACAACGCTACGGAACTTGGCAGTGGAATTTTCCTATTACCAGTGAGTTTGGATTAAGAAACACAGGCATCCCTGGTGCTAGCACTGATCACAAGGGTATTGATATTGCTGGAATGAGGGCCGGCACTCTAATTGCGTATCGAGGTTATGGATCATATAGACCAGGGGAAGGTTATGGTACTTTTAGTGTTACGGATGCTCAAGGCAACCCTTATGATCTCCGAGTCTTACATACAACTCCTGGTACTTTTGCCGAAGTAATTGCAGGAACACCTCCTCCAGCTCCTATCCTTCCGCCTTCAGAAGCAGACTTAGCAAAAGAAGCAGCGGATAAAGAGAAGTTTTTAAAAAACTATATTGAGAAACAGTTTGAACGTGCGGCGTTAAATGAAATGCTTAACAGAGAAAAAAAAGATCCTTTTGCAGAATTTCAAGAATTAATGCAAGCCATCCCAATGGGTGTCATGCAAAATCCCCTGGGTTAATTCAGTGCATTTATAATGAAAAACATACGGAAATAAGCTGTGCAGCTCAGCGACTTTGATAAAAGTAGAGTCAGGTATCACCTAGGCTACTTCACGGTTTCCGTGCCAGCGGGCGACTATGCCCGTCTGGAAGAAGCAATGAATACAGTCCCCGATTCGTATTTCTACGATAAGATTGTTATTCAGATTGGTCGCTGCGACACAGCTGAAAAGAAAACCGAGGTTGCTACTTCACCTTCTACTCGCCTTGAAAGTATTGCTGGTGACGTTGATCGTACGATTCGTTCCAGTAATGCTAAGGAGGCACTTAAGGTTTGGGATGAGATTTATCTTTACGAAACCAACCGTTTAGCCGGCATCCTTTACGTTCCCAACTACAAGGATCCCTTCCAAGCCAGATACCGTTACGAACGCTCTGGTGCTGAATTTATTCAGGCATTACCTGGTCCCGCCGATACTGCTGTTGGCTCTCGTCTTTATTTACATGAGGTTTGGCGCTAATGGCTCCTAAATCACCCGCTGCTTTTCTTTATAACTTTTTGGGCCGTGCCGCACAAGACCCAAGAAATTATCGTTTCTTGCAAGAAGCCGCAGGAGATGTGCTCTCTCGTGTAATTCCAAAGGGCGTAAACTGGGGCGGGTTACCTGGCCAGTTTTTAAATACTCTTGACGATATCAGCAGAATGGCTCCTGGTGCAGCAAAAGAAGCTGCACGTACAAATGCAAAAACAACTTTAACTCGCGCCGCAGTTTCTCCGCCATCACCTTCTTCTGTACGCATTGGCCCCGGTGGCTTGCCTAGTGCGCCTCCTATTGGCACACCAGTGGTGCGTCCTCCAGTAACAGCCAGGGCTCCTTCTACACCACTACCTGGCGGTGGTCCTTTTAATATTGATTACGCACTTCGTCGTGCCACTGGGTTTACCGGTTCTCCTGCGCAAATAGCAGAAAAACTTGGCATTCCTCTTACTAAACCAAAGCCAACATCTTTTTCAATGCCTATGGAGGGCATGCTTGGCCCGTCCAGCCCTCTTGGTCAAATCACTGCAAAAACATCAATGTTTGCAAGGGCACCTCAAAGTGCTCTGCAGACAGGTGTTGGGCAAGTCGGAGGACTACTGAGAAATCTCCAGGGACGTATCCCTACGGCACTCAATCCTTTTGCAACCCAGAATCCAACAACGTTATTAGGTAGAACAGGTAAGTTCTTTAATCCTTTAAATCCAGGGGGACCATTTAATCTTGTCAATACGCTTAATCCGGTCCCTGGCATCAGTGTAGGAACCAGACTTGCCTCTAGCCTTGGTTTGACAGGTGCTGCAGGACTTGGCACATCAGTTGCAGGCGGCCTGGCTGGTTATGGTGCACTTGAAATGCTTTTCCCACAAGGCACCGCCGATGGAACGTTAGAAGGAAAAGACGCATATCGAAATAATTACATGCCTTTTGGTGGAGACCCAAGTCTTCGTGACGCACAAGGACGTATTTGGGCAGGAAAAGATTATGGATTCCAGTCACCAGAGTCATTTAATAAGTTATTTAGTGGAGCACAACAAACTACGGCTGGTGGGGCTTCCCCGCCACCACCGACCCTCCCGCCTTCTGTGGATCCTGGGTCGCAAGCCGGACAACTGATAACACCTCCCACACTTCCGCCTGCAGCCCCCGCTGCACCTGGTGGGCCTACGGTGTTATCTAACGGGGCCGGTGTTCCCGCACAACGTCAAAATGTCAAAGAACGCCAACTCTCTCAAGACGTACTTAACGCTGCTCAGCAGTACGCTGCTCCTGCAGGTATCCCCCTTTCTTCCTTCTATGCGGGCCAGCAGCAACTGGGTAGGAGCATGGAACAGGGTGGAGAGCTTCAGCGTCGCTTGAAAGAACTTGGTGGCGCTGCTGGGATGAGCGATCAAGCCTTGATGGCTTGGGCTCAAAAGAACCCTGGCCTTGCTTACCGGGAGTTATTGAAACTCCAAAACAGAACCCCACAGATGTAAAGAAAATGCCGGCACCCTCAGGACTTGCTGCAATTTTTCCTCAAGCTTTTTTAAACGCAGCTTTTCGTATTGGAACCCAAGAAGCAAGAGATCCCAAATATGGGGCAAATCCAGGTACCATTACGTCTATTCTTAACCGCTACCACCATCCTGGTTATGGTAGTAATTGGCAGAAATGGTTACTAAATCCTAGCCAGTACGCTGTTCTTAAGAAACCACAAACCGAAAGCGGTTCTCAAGCACGTCAGTTTTACAATTCACCAGAAGGATTAAATCTTCTTCAGCAAACTGCGCAACAATTACGTGGCGCTACTGACTTTAGGTCGACATCTTACCTAAAAGATCAAGGTTTGTTAATGAAATATTCTGACAACTTGATTCCTGTTCAAGTTGGCGGACGCATTCAATACTTGCCACCTGCAGAACTAACAAAACGGAGGCTATCACCTTATTTACGAGAGAACACTTTTTTTAGTGAATCAGGGCCAACTAAGACACAATGGTGGCAAAGGTTAGGACCGCGCAGTGAAACTTTTGAAGAAGAATTGTCCCCAATGGCTTTAAACAAAGCCGACATTGAATTGGCTGGACAAATGGAAACCATTGACGCATGGCAAAAGTGGTACAAAGAAAATAAAATTGTTGCCGAAATGAATGAACCGCTACTCTCAAAACGTGAAACTCCTACTTCTTCTTTTGCTAATTTTATGCGGGTTTTCGGAACACTTGGCGCATAACATTTATAATAAATAAAACAGAGTAAATGAATGTCATCAACTTCAACAAACAAACAACCACTGTTGATTGATCGGCCGTTATTTGATTCGGTTCGAGTAACAACCCAAACTGTTGGCAGTTCTACTGCCAACACGCTTTTTGTTCAAGGCGGCCAGGCTCCATCAATCCTGGTTGATATGGATGCAACTCTGCAAGAAGACAACAACAATGGCGGCGTTGTTGACTCTATTGCCATCACACGCAATGACTTTTATCGTGGTGCAGATTACACGGTTAACGCGTCAACTTCTGGTACTGTTATATCTCTTGTCAGTGGTCAGGTTGTATTTATTTCTTCCACTGGAGTCTTAGGAACTGCTGCAGCAAGCGGTTACGGTTATTACACATACACAGGTGCAACCACTCTTACAGGCGTCAATACTGCCTTAATTTATTCGGGTGGAACTAGTAGTGGTTTTTCGTACAACGGAGTTGCTTATGGCTATCAACCGGCGGTGACTTTTGTGTTTTATCACACCCGTGGCACAACAACCCCTATCCCAGCTTCGGGCGATTACCGTGTTTTGTTTGCAAAAACTCTTCCCGCCAACAGCGGCTCAGTTGATTGTTCTGACTTGATGCCACAACTTGCGGCTCCTGTTGCACAAGCCGGTAACACTACTGGTTTAGGTTCCACTGCACCGCTACGCAACAAAGGAATTTACCTGGAGCGAGGTGACCGCATTTACGTTGGTGTATTCCCAGATGGACCGAATATTTCTGGCTATACACCAGGTGCTCATGTTGTTGCTCAAGGTGGCTTTTTCTAATCATGGCCAAGCAGAGTGGAAGTTCTTTTGGGAACTTTACTCGTGTAGAAGTTTTTGAACCACGGGGTGTACGTCCAATAACAACGGAGTTTTCCCGTGGTTCTGTACCAAACTCTTTGTATACCGTAAACCGTGAATCTGCATGGTCTAGATGGCGCAGAGGTTATGAGTTAGCAACTGCTACTTCGTACAATAACGACTACGTTTATCAATTTAAATACAATATACCTAACGCAACATCGAGCGGTAATCCCTCTCCTGTAATCTCAGGTGCTTTTGTTGGTTATCCAACAACAAGTAAAGAGCTTGGAATGCATTGGGCTATTTGGCGTTATGCTGGATCTGTGCGTTGCGACCAGTTAACCGATCCAATAAGCAGTCAAAAATTATTTGTTGAATCGGTTACTGAGGACACCAATTATTGGTATGTAAAACTTGCAGGTACTTGGAGCGCATCTAATCAGCTTCCGTCACCTTTTTATATTCCTGTACCAGGTGAACCTAACGGTTTAAAGCCCGCTAACACAGAAATTTTTGAAGACAGGATACTTGACGTTAACGGACCAATTATTGATAAAGACACAATAAATCCAGCTACGCAAACAAGATACGGTTATGTACAAGCTGTTGTAACAGCAGTTGACCAAAACACAGGCATTCTTACATTTAAAAAAGCTGGTTCAGTGTATATAACTCCTGACCAAGCTTATGTAACACCGTCTCCCCTTGGGTTTACACCCGGACGTTATTTAGTTACAGGCTCAAGATATAGTTGTACGTGTCAAGATTTTACGCGGCGTGATTATTCTTTTATGTCAGGTGGAGGCGCCAGCAATAAAAAACAATTTCCACGCACAACTCTTTCAAATATTAAACCTGGACGTTTTGAATTGACAAAACGAGATGGAATATTAGATAACAGTGCAATGACACGCCCAGATCAAAATCGTTCATTAGAAGTTATATCACCAGATGGGTTTGAAGTTGACTACAGCGTTACAGATAACGCGCAAAATAGTCGTAAAGCAGCCAGAGGCAACCCTGGTGTCTATCGAGATTTTGGCGCCACCTACGTAAGAAGTAGCTCGGATATTGCTGTTGTTGGATCCCAGGCAGAAGGACTTCCTAGTTTTGAAGACTATTCTTCGTCTACGGTGTTTACTGATAAAAATTCCATCGAACAGATTACTATTACGGCTGTTGATGATGCATGGACTCCTCTTTTAGATGAATTGCGTTATTGCAAACATATTTACGCACTTAAATTTAAAGATCATTTGTTTCCACCTGAGCCATCTGATTTTCCAGTTGAAGCAGGAAGTATGGTGGAATGGGAACAAACACTAGTTGAAAAATCAGAAAAAGAACAGCAGAGTATTAAAGAGTTTATGCAAACTAAAAACGCACTTGCAAAAATGGATGTTCCACCCTATAACTGTCAATCTCCAATGATTTTTCCTATGCTTCAACGTTTGTTTAACTTTGCTACAGATCGTATTGAGATAAAAAATTTTACAATGTTTGACAAAAACGGAATAGAGTATACCCCTTGAATAAACTGTTTTATTAAAAAACAGCCCGGCAATTTGCAGAGCTGTTCTAGTTTATTTAAGCAACAGCTAGTATTAAGTTAATATCAAGCCTTGTTTTTGCAAGTGTTTCTTAACAGCTACTACATTCCAACAATAACTATCCCTGGAACGAGTCTCAGGAAAAGCAGCGTAGTGGGGGCCAAGCTTCAGGGTACCGTCATCGCGGTACTTGAAGAGCGTCTTACGGTCGATTCCAAGGAGGTCTTCGATCTGCTGAGCAGAGACCCAACCAGGGTGTTTAGCCATTGATGTGGCAGTGGTTACTCATATACCTTATCGTGAGTCAAAACCTTATCAACGTTCTTAATCAAAGTTTAATGTCTTTATTTTGTAATAGATATTGCATGGGAAATTAGAATAAATTAACGGCAATCGAAGAGCATGTTTTGCAACGAGCACGAGCCCCTCGCCCTGCTAGTTGAACTAACACCAAAACTTGCCAAGAAACGTTTTAGAGAAAGTATATACCAAGCCTGGGGCTACAAGTGTGGTTATTGTGGAGATACTGCCACAAGCCTGGACCACATCGTACCAAGGTTTAAGTCTGGTTCTTCTAATCGCCATAATCTAATCCCTTGTTGCCGGCGCTGTAATGCGCACAAAGGATCAGAAGATATGCGAAAATGGTTTGAGAAGCAAACTTTCTTTTCTACTAAAACGCTTGATAGGATTGAATCCTGGATTAAACAGGAATCTGTTTTTATTTTTGGTGAAGTGTAATGGCAACAGCTTTAGAAGAATACGTAAGTAGCTACTCAGACCTTGATCAATCGTATGCAAATGATTTAAAAAATCAAGATTGGGAAGCTTATGTATGGACAGGCGGTAATATTAACTGGCAGCCAAGTCAAGGCATAAGCGATTTAGATAGAGCATGGACTAATTTAACCAGTGCACAAAAAAATAATTATGAAGTTAATAAAGGTACTTTCTCAAGTGGTAAAGCTTTATGGGGCGCAGAACATTACACAAAATATGGACACAATGAAGGCAGACAAGTTCCATTTACTGCTTACACATTTCAAACAAGTAGTGACCCTAAACCTTTAATTTGGAATAAAGACCAGTGGGGTGCTAAACATTGGCAAATGTTTGGGCATAAAGAAGATCGTGTTGTACCAGGTGCCAAATTTGCTCTTGATGAAAACAACAATATTTATATTGCTAGATCCGATCTTATTGGAGAGGGTTTAAAACGAAACTACAATGATTTAATCCGTGTTTTTCAGAACTCTAACGGTGGAAACTACAAGGGTTTAATGGAGGGAATACAAGCTTCACTTACTACACAATCTTTTAATGATCTTGTTAGTAATGGAGATCTTGATTCTCTTTCCGCGTACTACCAAAAAAATAAAGTCAGTGTTTGGGATGGATTAACGCAAGGTGCTCAACCACCCGTTGGTGGTTTTGATGCCGAGTATTATAGATTAAAAACTACTGGTGGCAGTGACGCTTTAAATCAATGGAATAATGCACAGTCTTCAGTTAATGTAAAAGGTTATTTTTTACCTGATCTTGATGTAACTGGACGCTACACAAGGGACTCTTATCTTCACTGGTACTATACAACACAAGGTAAAGCTGCAGGCGACCGTGGAAATGCAGCACAAGATCCAGAACTTACAGAAAAATACACTGAATACTTAACCGATTCTGACTACCAAACGTATCGAGATCAAGTTTTGGGACTTGCGGATCGCTTTGATAACATCAAAGATTGGGCTGACGCTCAAGATCCAACAGTGTTAAGTGAGTGGTACAAATCACTTCCATCTGATCAAAAAAATCAATATAACGCAGGAACACTTCCCGTACCCACACTGGATTATATTCCAGATCGTTTGCGTGACAAGATCAAGATGGTAAAAAAGGCCACGATTCTTGAAGGTCGTTTGTCTACCGTGCTTGGTGAAAAAGAAAAACAACAACAGCAAGTTTTTAGTGCTTTAACTCAAGATTCGCTAAAGCAAGCAGCAGCTCAATTACAAAAAGCAAAACTACAAGAGCAGCAATTTGATTTTTACAAGGGGTTGCCAGGGCTCAACGAGGTCATGACAATCAATGAATCCATTGCTAATTCGTTGCTTGGTGACACTGGAATTGGTGGTGTGTTTGGCTGGATGGGAGATAGTGAAAAAACACAGAAGAGTTTAGAGAAAAGTTTGTTTAGTGCAACAGGTGTCCCCAGCAGAAGTAACGCTGTTTATAACTGGCAAAAATGGTTTGATGATGAATTGGTTAAGCGTTATGAATCCGGTCTTACAGTTGAAGATCCCTTGGATGCTTCTGTCACTTATGACATTGATGCTGAATTTGCCAAAGATTACATTGATCGTTATCTAAAACCACGTTTTGATAATTCAAAATCCATGAGCGAATTTGTTAGCTACATGGACGTGAAACAGAATGAACAAAACATTTTTCAAACACAAAGCGCTTTGGATTCTTTGCGTGACATTGCTGATGTGCGCTCTAAAGCGTATCTTGACAACATTAAATCAGCCTCGCCACTAAATTTTAACGCTGATTTTTACTGGAATCCCCAAGGCAATTTTGATCAAACAGACCCTAAATATCAAACATACCAACAACAAAAAGATGAAGTTGCTACTGATTGGGAAATTGCGAAAACAAAAGGTAGCACAGAGAAAGTCCCTGGCACCGATTGGACATGGAATCAATGGGCTTATTACTACGGTTTAGATCCAAACGATAAAGATCAATTTGCTAAACTCCACTATCAAGTCAAAGGAGCTGCTGCCGGGTTTGACCCAGCAAAAGATTTAATTACATTGAAAGATGCAGACGAATATATCCAAAATAAAATACTGCCTGAAATAACTAATGAAAAATTAAAAATTGGTGACATTACATTTCTTAATTTTGTAACGCCAGAAGAGTTTGCCGACAAATTACTTGAGGGTATTAGTCCAGAATCACACAAAGAAGAATGGGAAAAAGTGTTAAAAACCCTGGGATTAAGCGAGAAAGATATGGGTATTGCCGAAGTAAAACAATACATCGTTGAAGCTTTTAGAACAGGTGCTGCCAAAGAAATTAGGGAATCGATTAAGTATTTGAATGAGAAAAAACTTACACCAACACAAGAGAGGCTTGGTGTTGAATACATCGAGCGTCCCGAAGACGCTAAAGCGACAGATGACCCTAATGCCACAGCTCTTTACAAGATCTTTAAAAATGCTGGGTACCAAGGTAATGAAGATGAGTTCTACGGTCAGTTTATGACCGATATAGATCGCAGTGAGATGGAACTAGTAACACAAGCAAGCAAAGGTCTCCAGGCAAGTAGCTTGTTTTCTGGTCTATCTAGCAAAGATCCTTTTGAAAGTTTAGTATCTCTTCAAAGTCTCTTTGATGAAGACAATAAGACTACTAGTACAACAACAAAAGATACGTCTGCGCCTAGTTATTTTAAACTATTTGGAGACGATAAAGAAGACGAGGATTACAAATCCAAGTCCGGTCAAAAGATTCTTGGTGAGTTTACTTCCCTGTTTAAAGGGTTTACTTGATGGCTGAACAACGTAAAAAAGCTGCAAAAGCGGCTAAGATTGCCAAAGACAAGATGGAGTGTAATAAGCCTCGTCGTGATGTCCAAGGAGGTAAAAAATCAGTTGTAAAAGCGTGCGAGAACGGCCAAGAAAAAATTGTACGTTTTGGAGATGCGAACATGGAAATTAAACGGGATGATCCAGAGCGTCGCAGAAATTTTCGTGCAAGGCACAACTGTGATGAAAAAAAGAGTAAGTTGACTGCTGGCTACTGGAGTTGCAAAGCCTGGTAGCACTAGCTAAGATCCCATGGTTGCTACCACAACACAATGGCAAAACCCAAGTCAACCACAGTCCGTCTTGAGTCCAAACCCAAGAAAACACGTCAAGGTCAAGGTCGTAATTCTTTAGCTAATCACGGGCGCAAAAAAATGAGGGGTCAAGGTAAATAAAAATTATGTATATTGGGGATAACAATAGTTATCTCCATGTCGGATCTTTCGCGTGCTATTAACCTAATTCGTAAATACGAAGGGTTTAACGAGAAAGCATACGCAGATCCACACACTGGCGCAGAGCCCTACACCATCGGGTTTGGAACCCAGTTTTACCCCGATGGTTCCCCTGTCAAAAAGGGTCAACGCTGCAGCCAAGAGAAAGCACTAGAGTACCTCTTCCATGAGGTCAACGTCATTGAGTCCCAGTTACTGCGTCAGAACCTTGGGCTTGATGACAACATGCGCCAAGCCCTGATATCATTTATTCACTCAGTTGGCTGGGAATCTTTCCTCTACAGTCACATCATTGATTACCTGGAAGTGGAAGATTTTGCCAGTGCCACCACAGAAATGAGCCACTGGATCTTTGATCAAAACCACAAGGTTGTTGGTGGTCTCTTGGAACGCAGAAGAGAAGAAACGGGTCTTTTCCTTCGTAACGTGGGCACCAGCCCTTGGGCGTCAACCGAAGTTTTGTTGACTGCTTTCCGTAATTACAGTGCTGCTCCCCATGAGGTTCGTGCAATTCGCGCTCTAGAAGAACGCATTAATCCTTATATTCTTTCTGAATTTGCCAATGGTTTTCGCATTGATGAAGATCCATGGGGGGATTTCACCAACGAGTGCGTTGATCTGATATTTAACAGCTAGCATTAGAATAATTGCAATTAGCAAATGCAGAGTGGGATGGAGCGTTCAGTCGAACCACGAGAGTTTGAACTTCCTCTTGAACTTCAGTTTGCCATGCGCAAAGCTGAGCTTCAATCAGAAGAGATGACTTGGGAAGAGCTCCGCTTTGCTCTGTTAAGTCTTTACCATCAACGTCTGATGGAATGGCATGCTATCAAAGACATCATGGCGTCTGAAAACATTGAGATCGACTGGGATCATCCAACCGATCTTGAATTAGCAAAACTCGCCGCCGCCTGTGGATATCGAGACGACGACGAGGATGATGACGACGAGCTTCAGCCTTTCTGAGCTTCGTCAAGTTGAATGAGGCGGTCCAAATACCACTGAGCTTTCTTCAGTGATTCTGTACCGCCCTTGTGACGTTCGCGCCAAATATACTTGATGCAATTTCCTTTGCAGTAACCACGGAACTCTTCAATGGTTAGTGCTGCCTCGATGGCTTCAATTGTTTCGATGGGGCCATCAGTGTAGTGAGGAGGATGATTAACCACATCCCCCTGGATCACAGGAGGTGTTTCAATCGTGTTCTCTCCAGGGAAGTTTGAATTTCTATCGCTGGACAAAAACTCAGAAGCCGAGAGTGTTTCTACAGTTTTTGCCCAGGGAACTGGGCACACACCTCCAGGGCAATCGCTAATTTCTTCTACCGGAGCAAACCACGTCGTTTGGCTGACAGCATCTTCTCCTCCTCCTCCGGCCCCTCCAGTTCCAACACCAGAGTCTTTGGCTTCGGAGATGCTCCCATCGCCAAGCCCTGCTCCATTGAGGGGATATAACCCGTCATTCCAGGCCGTTGCCCCTCGAGATTCAACGGATTCCTTTCTAGCCCCTGCTCGCATGCAACCAATCCTCGGTTGTACATATCATATAAGGGTACATCATTTTCTTCATTGGCGAGAGGAGCACCAAAATCTTCTTCATCAAGACAACGACATTTCACTTCATCTTGAACAAAGGCATCTAAAAATCCTGCGGCAGAATGCATCACGGTAGTTAATTGATTCACTGCTTCTACAATGATAATATGGCCAACAGATTCAGACCTACTTACGATCCAGGTATTGACTCTGGTACTTCTGGAGCTGAAGTAACAGATCTCAATCCGGAGCAAGCGTACGACACAGACATGCGTCGTCTAGCAGAAGACGAGCGTGGAGCTGCTGAATCTGTCAATAATGAGCAGAATCGTGTGGCTAAGTTTATGCGGGCGGCAAAGACTGCTGGCGCATACAAACAACGCGCAAGTATTGATGAACCTTTGATTCGAGGAAAAGTACCCCGTACCAGAGCAGAAATTGCTGGCGTGGAACTTCCTAGTACGGGTGATTCCGGTGGGCGTACCGGTGCTGTTGGTTACGCCCGTAAACCGGCAGCTCAATTTGGCAAAGGGTTTTAGACCTGAGAAAACACCACGTTATTTGGCTGATCCTGGTACTTACCCTTTCGGTCTTGATAAGTTACATGACATGGATTGCCACGATAAAAGAGAAGTTGCGTGATTCCTTCATTGGCGTAGATTCTGTTGAAAAGACCAGTGCAATTGCTGATCTCCAATGTTAAGTAGCCTTCCCAACCACTTTCTGCTGGCGTGATATTGACCAAAATTCCTGAACGTGCGTAAGTAGATTTACCTACCGCAACTACAGTAACATCACGAGGAAGCTTTAGGCGTTCTTGCGCAACGCCAAGGCAATAACCATACGGAGGAAGCAAGAAGTATTGACCCCGCTCATCCTCCTGGAGATCGGCAGGCTTTAAGATATCAGGATCAAAATTTTTTGGATCACAATCCCCGGCTTGCACTTTACCAAAAAGCAAGCATTGTGCAGGGGAAAGACGGATGTCATAACCATAAGAACTAAGGCCATAGCTCAGAAGTTTGCGTTCTTTTTCTTTGCTGACTAAATGGTCAACAAAAGGTGCAATCATCTGCTCTTCTTCAGCTAGTTGCTTGATCTCCCAGTCGGCTAAGACGCTCATAAATCCCTGTAATCGTCTTTTAGTATACAGAGCTCAAACTAAAAGATGCCCTCGTTCACCATAGATTTTGGTGAAAGTTTCCACAGCATCAGTCGAAGAATCTTGGGGAGGGAAGTAAACCAGAAACGAAGTACACGTTTGCTTCTTGCTTACCTCACCATTTTTATTACACCAAAGAAAAGGTACAGTTCTGAGAACGCACATTGGGAACTTAAAGATTTTTGGCTCGTAACGAATCATGTCAGGACAGTTGCTGAAATAAAGACCTTGTTTTATTTCGTTTGCCAGCCACGCATGGTACATACGTCGGAACCAAACAGCATGAGACGAAGTAAGAGTCAGTGAAGAAGCCCGTGTCATTTTCCACTTTTCATTCTTCTGATCCCAAAAGTACGCCCCCGCTGGAGGAAACAAATAACAACTTCCGTACCACTGCTGGCTGTTCAGTCCATCATCCGTAGGTGTGTAATACTCTGTTGCTTGCACATATTGATTAGCAACCTTGGAACTAGCAACATCAAGATCAATGCCGCCCATCAGTTCGTTGGCAGCAAGTACCAAATCTTGGTTAGTGATCAGTTCAGCGCCTTCATTACGAGCAGCAACACCACGAACACCTTTTTCTGCCATTATGCTGTCTCTTTGTTATAGTTAATTTCTAAATAGCGAATGCCTTCGCCATCGTTAATAATATAGCCAGCTTTTTCTACCGGATTAATTTTTTGTGCTGCTCCAAGAATTCGCCGGAAAGTTTCCGCTAAGTCTCCGTCGTTGCTACGCTCACACTCTTCTTGTGCTGCATGAATTTCTTTAAGAGTCCAAAAAAACATAGACCGCGCTTTGTTTTTTGGCTGGAATACCATTACTCCTGGACCTTCTACCTCCCACATTTTGCAGTACTGTGCACCCATATCACCAAGAATTAACTTAATTGTGGCGTCAAGCATTTTGGCTTTTGTTTCATCAAGTTCTGAGCCAATCACAGAAGCAATTAATTTTTCACGTCGATCCATTTTTTAGTAATCCTTGGCGGTTTAGTGATTCCAGAAGCTTAGGCGTTGGTTGGTATAGTACGACCAATTTGCCCAAAACACCACGTTTTTTAACAAGTTTTCCATTTTCATCTTTTACTTTATTAAATTCTCCAGATCGAATAAGATATTCAGCTACACAGCGAAGCCTGCGTTTAAGAGGCAGTTCTGCTTGTGGAAACTTTCCGCAGATTGTGTCTGCTTGTAAATCATAAAAAGCAAGACGTAAACGATTGGCAAGTGTCATACCAGAATTAGCATCCTCTTCTTCATAGTTTTTTAAATTTTCAAGGTACCTACGAAGACATCCGTCATCAAAAGAACCACTAGGAAACAAAAACATTTCTACTTGTTTAATTAATGACTCGGGCAACAACTCTTTATGGTTTTTAAGTGTCACAGCATTAATATCAATATCTTGGAACCGATGAGCCATTATGGTAAAAACTCCTTTTTATTCTGATATTGGCTATAACTTTGACGCAGATTTCGCAAATCAAGATTTTCGTTTTTTGAAAAAGATTGGATTAAAGCATTCCAAGGAATGCGTAAAACCGCTTTGCGATGTACGTCAGGAGAAACATTGACATAATGGATGCCCTCAACCCAGCCTTTGTCAGGTGTTTTTCTACCTATAGCAATCCAATTGCGGATGGTTTGATCAGAAACCCCTAGGCGTTTTCCGCATTCTTCTGTTGAGATGTATTCATCAGCAAAAGCCTCTGGATTTAAAACGTCTGTTTCACCGTTTTTATAACGGCTATGCCACATAGAACCAAGAATGTTTTTAATTCCCCTGAGTTCGTGCGCAACTTCTTCTAAACTTTTACGTAATCCGTACTGCATGCCAACACATCCTTTATTTTGTATGTTAGTCTTTGAGAAAACAAAATGCGACCATGGAAGAACAGATTCCCTCTAGCCAACCGCCTCAACAAATGCCCCTGGAAGGTCAGATTACACCTGAGCAACTGGCGCAGATGAAAGCTCGGGCACGTGAGCTTGCTGTTCAACAAACCATCGCGCAACAACAAGCCATTCAACAGCAACAACCCCAGATTGTTTATGTGAGACGCAACCTTACGGTTGCTGAAGTACTGCTGGTTATCCTGCTTTCCTGTGGAATTGTAACAGGAATTCAGTGGGGATGGAATGTTATGACAAACATTTTACCTCGTATTGAAATTAAAATGCGTTAAATAAGCCCCTTTATAATTAAAAGAAAGCTTGAGAAATAAGTAGGTGTCAAACCGTAGGATTAGCGAATTTCCCGCTATTAGTGGGGGCGAAATTAATGAACAGGACCTGCTAACGCTGGTTCATGTTTTTGAGGTTGACCCTACTTTACGCAACAAAAAAATTACCTTTACTCAATTCAAAGAATATCTCAATGAATATTACGCACCTGCTAGTGGTGCAACCTTTAGTGGTAACGTCACAATCACAGGGAACTTAACGGTTTCTGGTGCTAGCTCATTCAACTCAATTACGGCATCTGGTTCCAGTACATTTAGTGGGATTGTTGTTCAAAACAATGCTGTTGTCAGCGGTACCGTCAGTGGGCTGACCATTACGGGTACCAATGTTCAGGGCACCAACGTCAATGCAGTTACCGCAACGGTTACGACTGCAACCGGCACAACAAGTGCTTTTACGTCCGGCGTTTACCAAAACCTGTCGGGTGCCACAATCACGGGTGGCATTGTCCGCTCGCCATCTGGTGTCTTCACCAATCTGAGCGGTGTCACGATCACTGGCACGACTGTCGCAGCAACCACAGGTACTTTCCAGGTTCTTGGCACACCAGTCCTGGACGTAAACGGAAATCTTTCCGTTGCTAGTGGCCTGACGGTTACTGGTACCGCTCAATTTAGTAATGGTCTTCAAGTCACAGGTACCTTATCAGGAACAACAGTTACTGGAACTACGGCACGTTTTACTAGTGTCACTGGAGTATCCGGTGTTTTTACAACACAGTTATCTGGTGCCACTATTACTGGAGATACGTTACAAGCTTCTAACGTAACTGGTGTTTCAGGTACATTTACAACCAGGGTTTCTGGTGCAACCGTAACCGGTAATACGGGTGCTTTTGGTAACGTATCAGGCATCTCTGGTGTCTTTACACAATTTCTTTCTGGTGCTGTAATTACAGGTGACACCGGACGCTATACCACACTGACTGGTGTATCCGGTACATTTACAACAGTTTCTGGTGCAACCGTCACTGGTAACACAGTTGCGGCAACGATTGTTTCTGGTGTATCGGGTGTTTTCAATAGTCAGCTATCGGCTACCACAATTACTGGAGCATCAGGTATTTTTACAAACCTGACCAGTACGTCCGGTACGTTCACGACTCAAGTTTCAGGTGCAACCGTTACCGGTAACATTGGCGCCTTTACTTCCCTGACGGGAGCAACCGGCACATTTACCACACGTGTTTCTGGTCTTCTCGTCACCGGAGATACGGGTAGCTTCACAAACCTTACTGGTATTGCAGGCGTATTTACCACCAGTGTTTCGGGTACCACAATCACTGGTAATACAGTCCAAGGTACGTCAGGTGTCTTTGTCAATCTTAGCGGAGTTACGTTAACCGGTACGACAGTTAACGCAACAACAGGTGTATTTAATACTCTTCAAGCAACCAATCTTTCTTTTACGAATACCACAGTTTCTGGTGATTTAAACGTCTTAGGTTCTGGTTTTTTTGCTTCTGGTGTTCAAATCACTGGCACACTTAGTGGCACGACAATTACAGGCGCCACGGTCCAGGCTGTAACAATATCAGCTACAACTGGTACTTTTACTTCATTAACGGGAACAACTTTTACAGGTACTACGGTTCAAGCGATTACGACCTCTGCAACGACTGGTACCTTTACCTCGTTAACAGGAACGACAATTACAGGTACTACAGTTCAAGCTGTAACAATATCAGCTACAACTGGTACTTTTACTTCGTTAACAGGAACGACTTTTACAGGTGCCACGGTTCAGGCTGTAACTACTTCTGCAACAACCGGCACATTCACATCGTTAACGGGAACAACAACCACAGGTGTGACTGCGACGTTTACAACTGTTTCCGGCGTCACAGTCACTGGTGCGACCGGTACATTTACCAATATCACCGGTAGCACTCTTGCTATTACAACACCTTCTGGTGCAACACCTGCCATTGTTTGTTCTGGTGTTGTTTCAGGTGGTACAAGCGGATTTGTAATTCAAGGTCCTCTAATTATCCTTCCTTGAGTTTAATTGCTTCAGTTAAAATAAGAAAAAAGTAACAGTAAAATGCCGTACGGAACCATCAAGATCGACACAGTTACCTTTACGAATGCTGGCGTCGATAAAAGCGTTACGCTTTCTGGGTTAGTTCAGAACCCTACCTTTAGTGGTAACGTTACCGTTACTGGTACTCTTTCTGGTGTTACCGTAACCGGTACAACTGCCAACTTCACGAGCGGTAATTTTACTAATATTAGTGGTGGTACTCATACTATTACATCGGGTGTATTTGCGTCAGGCAGTGCGGCAAGCCCTTCAATTACATTTACAGGTGATTTAAATACCGGTATTTATTCCCCCGGCGCAGACCAAGTAGCCATCTCGTCTAACGGGGTTGGGAGACTCTTTATTGATAGCAGTGGGAATGTTGGACTAGTTTCAGCGCCAAGCGCATTTGGCACACGTACAGCAATTCAGCTAAATGGAGCTGTTAGCAACTGGTTCGCTGGCGGAGTCAACGGACTTACGCTCTTTTCTCGGAACCTGTACAACGATGGGGGCAATAAGTTCATTGGATCTAGCTATGCAAGTAGTTATTACCAAAGCACAAGCGGCGATCATGTATTTGAGTATTCGTCAGCATCCGGTACCGCTGGAGCCGCTGCAACAATGCTTGAGGCAATGCGTATCACAAACGCAGGCCGCTTAGGTCTGGGGACTAGTAGCCCTGGGCAAGCACTGGACGTTAAAGGCATTGTTCGTAGCTCTATTGGAACAGGTACCGGCGCAGGCGGGGCTGGTTACGCTTTTTACCAATTTGGCACATCTGCTACCGCAACAGAGAACTGGCATATTGGTGCAGAGGGCGATGGATCGTTCCGTTTTTACAACCAAAGCGTTGGTGCTGGAGTAGAGCGAGTTCGGATCACATCTGCAGGCAACGTAGGGATTGGCACTACTGCGCCGGGATCTCAGCTTCAAATCACATCTAATGCGGCTGTTACCATTGGGCTTGAAGACACAAGAACACCTAATACGACTGGTAAGTTCTCAAACTCAAACGGCACAGTCATAATTGACGCACAATTTAACAATGGCAATGGAATTATTCGTTTTACGGGCAATTCTAGCGCTACTGACTATGGCAGATTTGACACCTCAGGTCGTTTTTTAGTTGGCACGTCTTCGAGCGTTAACACTACTGCGCTGGGAAATGCTCAAGTTCAGGTGGTGGGTTCAACCAACGAAACAGCGCAACTTGCTATTTCCAGATTCTCCAATGATGCAGACCGTGGCAGGCTGACATTTATTAAATCCAGAGGCTCATCTGGAACTAATACAATTGTTCAGGCTGATGATGCTATTGGTCGGATTGAGTTTCTTGCCGCAGATGGCAGTGCCAGTACCGCATATCCGGTAGCCGCGCACATTGGCGTTTTTGTAGACGGCACCCCCGGCGCTAACAACATGCCGGGCCGGATTGTCCTGAGCACAACCGCATCGGGTGCGAGCAGCCCGACGGAGCGGATGAGGATCAAGAGCAACGGCACGATCAACTTCTCGAACGTTGCTACCTATGCCGACAACGCAGCAGCAACCACTGGTGGCCTGGCTGTGGGTGATGTCTATCGCACCAGTACGGGTCAGCTGATGATCCGCTACTGAGCCTTCTAGACCTACTCATTAATTACCCTGGTATTAAAATAAGAAAAAACATCTTGCTATGGCTACCCCTATTTGGTCCGTTGTGAACCTGGAGCACAAACTTCCTGATGGTGCTACACCTCCCAATGGTCAGGTCACCACT
>Ga0208783_10000161_pt1 | contig 40181 bp, 52 predicted proteins | sample DEB19_08_DNA_2_FD_184529 | JGI IMG/M metagenome (GOLD analysis project Ga0208783, IMG submission 184529) | Aqueous microbial communities from the Delaware River and Bay under freshwater to marine salinity gradient to study organic matter... | ecosystem: Environmental > Aquatic > Marine >... | reverse complement strand
TCTCAGGGCTGCGGCAGCAGCCTTATCAGTAGTTCCACCAAGTTGATTACAGACCCCACGAAGGTCTTTGTAATTAGGCCGAGTGTTTCCAGCCTTGACATTTAAGGCACCAACAACACTAAGTCCTGTAGTTCCAGCCCAAGTGTTTGCAGCTTGTGCTGCACCTACATATGACTGAATAGCAGGATAGGTGCCACCGTTAGCGAGGCGATTAAGTTCTGCATGGAGTGTGCTTCCGTTGGTACCAGTTGCCATTACTTAGCCTTTCTCTTTGCTGCTGCGTTATCTACTAAATTTGGATACGGTCTTCCAGCCTTCTTAGCAGCAGCCTTAGCCTTTGCTTTCTGTGCCGGAGTCAATGGAGTAGATTTTTTATTGGGATTCTTTTTATCCCAGAATGCTGTTTTCTTTTTCACCACTTCACCTTGTCTGCCCAATAGGCTGCTGACATTTTGCCCTTGGCAATGTTCTTAGCATGACGAGCTTTGAATGATTTCTGTCGTGCTGTTGGAGTCTTATCTCCAGATACACCCTGCTGCCCAAAGCGAATTGTCTTCACCTTGTCTCCAACCTTTGCAACCACAACATGAGATTTCGTTGGGTGTGATGGAGTTTTCTTTGGCTTGTTAAAGCCAGATACACCTGCCGCCTTTAGGCGAGAGTCTGGTTTACTTTTTCTTTCCGCCACTCTTCTTGCCCTTCTTGGACATTCCTGCCTCTGACATCGCAATAGCAACTGCTTGCTTGCGAGATTTAACTACAGGGCCTTTTTTAGATCCTGAGTGAAGAGTTCCTGATTTGAACTCTTTCATAACCTTCTTGATCTTTGCTGGCTTCATTACTTCTTCTTGCCCATTTTCTTAGGCATAGCCTTCTTCTTAGGGCCATACTCCATCATCTTTTCTTTCTTGCCTTCCATCTTTTCGTGCTTCTTCTTCATAGATGGTGACTTGTACTTCTCGCCTTTAACTGACATTTGCTTCTCCCTCTGAGTGATGACTTTGACTTTCCCACCGCTGTTTATGTCAAACGAGATGGAAATCTCTATTGCCTTACGAGCTTCATTAGCTGCTGTTCTTGTATTCGTTGGGGATAGTGTGGCTCTAGCCAATGCACCGAGTGCATATGAACTGCCAGATCCAACTCCATATATTCCACGATCATCTCTTACCCAAGAAAAGTCATTATCAATTTGATAAATCTTTCCTCGAAGGCAGATCAATGCATCAAACCCTGCTCCGTCTTTTGGATCATTATCGGCAGTCTTAGGTGCTGGGTCATATCCATAGTCTGCGTATGCTTGCTTAAGTGATGGCAATAAATCTGTCATCATAAATTTATCTAGGTTCACACCTCGTGGAATCTTGGGAGCATTCCAACTGTGTAGGGCTATATCCCCGGCGATTGCATCGCCAGCAAAAGCGATTACATACTCACCCTTTTCAACTACCTTATCCATACCTGTAGCAATAAACTTCTGATCTGCACCCACTATTAGGGATTCGGCTGCGATTAAACCCCAGCCCTTACCTTGAATCCCAATTATGGTTGTCATACTCAGTCCTTAAATGAGTTGTTGGTTGAGTCGAATGCCTTACCGGCTATGTTGCTTAGTTCGACTGCACCACGAATATCCTTCATGTTTGTTGTCGCTGGTTCAATGCCTTGATCGATAGCAGACTTGTATGCATTTAATTCTGCATCCCATTTCTTCTGAGACATTAGGCGAGAACTATTGGCATCACCTGTATTGACCTGCAAACCTGATTGCTTTAGGCAATCACCCCAGTTTGCATGATCTTGCGTTGGGCAACCTGTTCTGCATCCCATTAAACTATCTCCACTAAAAATCCATTATGGGCTATATTCGAATCGGAGTCGGCTTGAGCCTGAGTCCTGATTGGAAATCCTTGAGCTACAAGAATATCCTTCGTGGCTTCATTCACGATGTGACCTCGCCCACCGAGAAACACATAATCATAATCTCTAAGTTCATCTTCGGTAACTGCTCGAGATAAAGACAATTCACCATCGTTGATAAGCACAGCAACCCCTCGCTGGGATACGACTCTACGCCACCACTTGTCAGCTAATGGATAACCTTCCATTACCTGTGGTGGGTAAAATGTATAACTTGCCATGATTCTCCTTTTAATAGAGAGGGAGGCAGGTTGCCCTGCCCCCCTCAACTAATGCTCTACTAGAGAGCAGATCCGCCTGTTTCCAAACGGCAAACTGCTGCATCACGGAAGATGCCCCAGCCACCGAAGTACTTCCAGCCAAGTGCTGACTTACGGCGAAGGATGTCGATCTGAGGTGCTACGACTGTTTGCACATCGTAAACATTAGCCTCAAGAAGAGCTTCCTTACCGACTGCAACTGCTGAGTAAACAGTAGCTGAAGATGCACCGGATGTTGTTGATGGAACACGAGATGTCTGAACAACTTGGAATCCTTCAAGAACACCAATGGTGCCTGTCAATAGGTTTCCAACATTTTCAGTTGTGTACTTGTGGATGTCCACAAATCCGCCTGAACCAGTCTCGGCACGAAGGTCGAAAGCTTGGCGTGGGTGGATGAACAATGTGTAAAGGTCACCAACACGAGGTTGGGCGTTAGCCTCAAGAAGTGTTGTCTGTGCCTTACGAAGCATTGCTGTTGAAAGAACATCTGAAGCTGTAAGAGTAGCTGTTGATGTACGGCTTCCACCGTACTTAACTACTGATCCAGATGTTAGTGCTGTTGCAACAAGCTGATCCAAAGTATCAGCAGCGTTGTAAGCGATTGCATCACCGATCATGGTGTCGATAGAAGAGAATGTGGCCATATTGACCTTCTCTGTCTGCTCAACAGCATTACCGTATTCAGTAACAGTAACTGTTACCTGTGATGGGTTTGCCAATGCAACTGGTGTTACATCAGATGTTTCTGTTAATGCTGTGGTTGCTGCTGCCAAGTTAGCATAAACTGCAAACTTGAGAGTAGTTCCCGGGTTGGTGAGGGCTACTGGTCGTACATCTGCGACTGAACGCATGACAGGAAGTGAGCGGAGTGCAGCTCTTACATATGTGTCATATGCATTGACTACGAGGTTGCCTACACCAGAGATTTGAGTGGTTGCCATTTACGGCACCGCCTTTCTGGGTTAGTACCCAGCCTTACCAAGATCTGCAAATAATTGCTTCAATGCTTCAGGCCCCTTTACAGCGGCCTCATCCATCTGGGCTTGAATCATCTGTTCACGATCAGCACTAATGCCGCCATCTACAGTTGCTTGAGCCTTTTTGTAATTATCTACGAAACCTTCTGGTATCGCTGAGTTTGATTGGTTTGGTTGTGACACACCGAATACATCTCCGTATTCAGTAAGCCATGACGACAACGATTCCTCCGTGAGGTCGATGTCCTGTGGAATGAAAGCCGAAATCTTTGGATTCACTCCTCGAGCTGTAAGGACTTCTGAGATAGTTCTCTCTCGTTTTTCTTTACGCAAATTTTGAAGCTCTTCCTGAATTTCCTTCAGTTGCTTCTCTTTTGCCTTATTGGCCTTGCGTAGTTGTCCGAGAACATCGTTCGAATCAAGTTCGAAGTCATCCTCTTCCAGTTCGTAATTGGACATTTGTCCTACTCCCTTTTCATGTTAGTCGCTGGCCACAATGCAATCGGGGAAATGCATTGGCTCCAACTTCCGGGTTTATACTCATCTCAAGTTCCGGCATTTCTAGAGATGGAGTGGGTGTCCGGGTCTCGAACCCGGATGATTGCCAATCACCCTGTTACTTAAACTGTTTTAACTCTTAGTGCCTTAGATCCGATACCACTTGTGCCACCGAATGCTGCTGCACCTGTTGCTTTAATTCGTGCTGCTTGTGCTTGTGCTTGGACATCTCCACCGAACTCGGCAGCGATTGCTTCCTTGGCTCCAAAGTTCTCACCATAGATAGCAGCAAGGTTTCCAGTTGTCTGGAGTTCACGCTGAACTTGTGAATACTTCTGGCGTTGTGATCCATAACCAAGAGATCCTGCACCGTATGTCTGAGCCATATTTGCTTCTTCTGCTGTTAGGCCTTCGATGAGAGCTGCTGCTGTATTCATATTCTTGCCAGCAATCTGCTCAAGGATTCCCTGACCCTTTGCTGGGTCAATCATGTATGCAGTAAGAGCTTCGTCACCAATACCGTATAGATCCTTAAGCTGCTTACGAACATTGGAATCTGTGCCTGTGGTTACAAAGTCACGGTATGCCTGAATGATGTTTGCAACATCGACATTGGTGAGGTTGTTCTTTAGGAAAGATTGGAAGTCTGTTGTCTGATCGTAGAAGCCTGTTGGCATATTGTATGAAGTCAATACCTTCTGGTATTCATCTTCCATTCCAACGATTGTCTTCTCATCTAGTGCCTTGTATCCAGCAGCTAAACGAGCCTCATTGACCTTGCCAAAGCGTTCGTAGTAAGACTTGGTGTTAATCAACTGAAGGTAGAAACCTTCTGAAGTTGTAGGAATTTCATCAAACGCCTTGCCAAAACGATCTGTGCCTTTGCCAGCAAAGATTGCAGCAATGTCATCTCCAACCTCTTTAATACCCATCTGGGTAAAGCGTTCCCGGATAACATCGAATGCTGACTTACGCTGGGCTGCCACTTGCTCTGCCTTAGCAGTCTCAAGTGCCTTCTGCTGTGCAGCAAGCATTTTCTGGAATTCTGCATTTTGATTAGCAATAGCAGATTGAATAAGTTTATTTACATCATCTGCTGAAAGTCCTGCTACTTGCTCTGGTGCAGGAACTTGATCTGTAGTTCCATCATCATATTCAGTAATCTGAATACGGTTGGCACCAGATCCTGAGAAGTAAGTACGAACTACTTTTTTAGTAGTTGTTTTTGTGCCTATGACCTTCGTAGTTCCATCGCTATATGTAACAGTAAAGGTTCCGTCACCGTTATCTACTCGACCAGTTTCAGTTACTCCAGCAGGTGGGTTATCTCCACCAATTCCTGTTGTATCGGTAGTTGTTGCACCGGTATTACCCATACCAAGAATCTTCTTTTCGGCATCGGTTAGCGTTGCACCTGATGTAAGTCTGCGTAGTGCATCAGCAGCTTCATTAACTGGAACAGTTGCTGTTCCTACATTTGTGCCTGCACCTGCGGCTGGGCCAGATGTTGCAGCGGCATAAGGATTAGTTGCTTGCTGAGGAGCAGTAATTGCAACTTTTGTTCCACTAAAGAGAACTGTTTGTCCTGCTGCTGCTCGAGCTGCAAGCGTTGGATTGTCGGCGAGGATCTGGGCAACAGTAGTGCCATTGGCTTTTGCAATACCTGAAAGGGTATCTCCGGATTTAGCCGTTACTTTTTCTGCCATTATGGAATCACTCCGAATCTCGAACCGACATCAACTAAGATGCTGTCGGCTTTAGCTCTTGCGTTGGCTGTGTATTGCCAACGGCTGTCTTTGTATAGGTCTTGCTCGAACTGCCACAATGGAGTGACTGTTGACGATGTCTTGTCTCCGACAGTTGTTGTTGAGCCAATCATTGCCTTACGGACTGTTGGATCCTCTAGATCTAGTGAACCCTCTGGAACCTCGAGGATACGAGATATTGCACCAATGTAAGGGCTTGCGATAGATAGTGGAGACTCTCCGTTGAGGATACGATCACGGAATGCTGGGAACAACTTAACCGCTTCTTGGCGAAGGTTCTCATCAATCTGTTCGTTAGATGTATCTCCAAGGAAAACATTCTTTGCAAGGTTATCTGCCGCTGCGGCAGTAAGGGCCAAGCCAAACTGACGATACTTGGTAGTAACCATAATTTTGTTGGCATTGATCTGTTGCTGGACTTTAGGCTGAGATAGATACTGGTCAGTCCGGCGAAGCTTCTTCTCAAAGTCGCTGATATTAGATGATCCAATAAGAAGTGTCTGGAATTGCTTATCATCTATCTTAAAGGCAGATGATGCAATTTCAAGGTTCTTACGATAGATCTCAATATAGTCAGCAGCAGCCTGAGCAAAAGTATTTCCTGCACGGATAGAGTTAGCAACATCTGGCTTAACTGTATCCAACTGGAACTGAGCAATAGTCTTTAGACCAATGTCATACTTGATCTCATCCATGCTCTTAACTTTGGCAAGGTATTGATCTCGGTAAGTATCTTTAGTTGCCTGATCTAACTTGAGACCATTAGCAAGTTCGGCAGCACCAATAAGTGCATAAGTTCTTTGGTTAACATCTTTAGCCCAAGCAGTTCCTGAAAGGTATGCCTCAACATTGGCAGCAGACTCATTGAGTCGTGCCATGCTTTCAAGCTTCTTGTAAATGTCTGGGTAGTTAGCCTTAAAATAATCGATAAGATACTTGCTACCATATTCACCAAGCTTTGATTGCTGTTCTGGTGTCAAGGCATTTGGATCTATAACGATTCCACCTTGATAGGTTTTACCACCAGCAGTTCCTGTAAATGGCTTACCGTTCTTTAGGTATGGCTTATCAGCAGTTCCCTTACCGGTGAACTTATCTCCACCACCGGTATTGCCTCCGGTGTTTCCACCAGTATTACCACCTTTGTTGCCGCCTTTATCGCCGCCTTTATTGCCACCTACTGCTTGATCTACAACAGTTGGGCCACCACCTACTTTTCCAGTATCTTGCTTTGGATTAGGGTAGTTAGGAAGATTATCTGTGATGTCTGGAATTCCATCTTTGTCAGTATCTTTTTCACCTGTTGCTCCGCCTACTACTCCACCTGCTTCAGGTGTTGGTGTAGTTCCAACTGTTACTTTGCCAGTCTTTGTATCTAACTTAGCAGTATTCTTTGTAAGACCAGTTACTTCTTTAAGAAGAGTGTTCTGTTGTTCTACTGCTTGGTTGTAAAGTTTTTCTAAACGCTTAAGTTCTCTTTCATCACCGGGGCTTTGAGTTCCAGCAGCGATGTTTCTAACAATACGATTGATGCCAAATAGGCTATCTGCAATAGATTGCTCGAGTGTTTGAATGCGATCATTCTTCTGGCCAACTACAAACTTGACTGCTTGATCGTATTGACTTGCTGCCTTCTTAGCAGCATTGGCTTTGGCAGCAGCTTCTGACTCTGCCTTAGCCTTAGCGGCTCGTTCCTTCTCAGTCTTGAGAAGTGCATCAATATCAATAGTGCCTTTAGGCTTTACTGTCTCTGCCATTATCGGACACCTGCAATCTTCGCTATAACATCGCCGTATGAATTAAGAGTCTTGTTGACCGCTTCTGTTTCTAACTCTGGGTTGGCCATGATTGCCTGTTCAACTACTTGACCCTTACCAGCCATCGATAGGCCTCCAGTTGTTGTAGTTGAGTATTGACCCGGTGCTGTCTGTGTCTGTGTAGTGATTGAAGGGTTAGCCTTCTCAGCAGATGTAAGAGTTTGAAGCAGTTGATTGTATTCAGCATCACGAGGATCACGACCAAGTTTTGCACGAAGTGCATTCTGAACGATTGCCTGTGCTTCTTCTTTGGTTGAGATACTTGAGACTCTCTGAGTTGTTGTCTTTGGTTCCCCACCACCGGATCCAATGGCTGCTAACTTCTCTTGCCATGTTCGACCACCATCAGCATTGGCTTCACCAAGAAGTTTCTTAAATGCTTCTGTGTCAGCCTTGCCCCAATAGGCAGTCTGAAAATCAGACTTAGCAAGTTGTCCACCTTGAATCAAAAGAGCTTTAACTTGGTTCTGATCTGATAAAGATTTAATCTGTTCTCCAAGAATCTGATATACCTGAAGGTCTGAAACTTGATATAGGGCAGAATAAATCTTGCCAGTTACATCTGTTTTCTTACCAGTCTTAGGATCTGTAAAGACAACACCCGGGCGGAATACACCAGTTCCCTGTGCAGGATATGACTTGCCACCACCTACTGAAGGTGCAGCATAAGGATTAGTTCCTGTTGGAACTTCCTTGGAATCATCGATTCCATTCTTGTTTAGATCAACCATTAGTTATTTCCTGTCTCTGTTGCAAATACACGCCAGTACATTACAGAGAAATCTGGGTGTTCGGAGATTATCTGGTAAGCAGTTTGGTCTAACCATTGTGCTACATTTTCAACAGCTTTACCTGTAAGTGTCTTGTATCCTGCTTCTGCAACAGAATTCAACGCTGACTCACGAGCCTGTAAGAACTTAGCCAAGCCCTTACCTGATTCAGTTTCAGCAAACTTAGGGTTACTAAGAGCCTGAGTTACTTCTTTAACGAGTGTCTCACGAGGAACACCTGCTGCACGGAAGTCTGGCTGTCCACCAAAGTCATCATCCATTGCTGCCTTACGAGTCATGTAGACCTGATGGGCTTGCTTTGGATCTGCACCCTGCTGGATAGCGATGGCCTCATCGCTTTGTAACTTAGCCTTACGAGCTGTGTATACATAACGAGCCGCTTCCATCTGCATTTCAGCAGGTGATAACTTGAATCGCTGGCCACGCTGTGCTTGCCATTTAGCAAATTCTTGTGAGTATTGTCCACCGGGGAAGAAGAGGGCAAACGCATTTGGCAAGGCATTGGCATCCTTGCGGTTGTTCTGATAGAAGTTCCATGCATCTCCAGTAGGTGTAATACCACCACGAGATCCAGATACCAGAGCAAAGAGTGCTGACTCACCATACTTGTCAGCCCACTTGGCTACAGCAATTTCATAACTGTCTGGGTTGTTTGCACGGATCTGCAAGAAGTCATTGAACATAAGAGCCTGAACATGGAGTTCACCTTCTTTGTCCTTAGCAAGAATCTGAGGTGCAATAGATCCGGGAGCCACATTCTGTGTAATACCACGCCATAAAGCGAGGACTCGATTGACCTTACCTGCATCTTCTAGAAGCTTTGCTTGTGCTTCTCCACCAAGTGGGAAGTCTCCATAGTTACCAGTTGATGCAAGGTATGTCATCAATGGTCGAAGAGTAGACATACTCTTCTCCTCGAATGAGTTAACACCTAGACCATAAAGAACTCGCTGGGCCCAAGCAGGGGTAAATGACTCGACAATTCCAGTCTTACCTTCAGGGGCTCCGAATGGATAGATCACATTGCGGAGTTGATCTGCCGCCCAACCTTCTTGGCTCTGAATGATTCGACCCAATGAGAGTTGAATAGCAGGGCCTACACCCGGTAGCAATTCATTGCTGAACGCAAGGTTCAAAGATGGAATCGATAGCGATGTTGGCATCGATGGAACTGCTTCACCTGTTGCTGTTGAAAGCATCCAGCCAAGTGCATTACCTGCTAGAGGGATAACCATACGAGGATCACCATAGGTTGGATCCTTGTAGATAAATCCTTGGCTTGGGTCATTCCAGTTCTGACCAGTCCATTCGTAAATGACACCAGTCTCTGGATGAGTCAAGAATTCAAAAGCATTAGCAGCCTTGTAAGTACGAGCCTTGCCTTGTAGACGGAAAGTATTGGCTACATCTGTGCCAATTAACTTACTCCATGTAGCAATAGTGTTACCCCACGCTGCTGCAAAGGGAGCCACTAAACGAGCTGCAACCGCATACTGCTTCTGTCGCATTGCATCATAGTAAAGCTTCTGTAGTTTGTTAGCAGCAAAGTTATTTGCGATTGTATGCATATCATCAGCAGCAAGTCCTCGATCATCGAGTGTCTTGATTGCTTCACGCATACGAACCAATGATGGGTTTTCAAACCCTGCCTTAAGTCCAAAGACTTTAACGCCACGAAGTTCCTTCTCAGCAATAGCAAGGATCTTGACTGCCTCATCCTTGGTAAGAAGGTTCATATTCTCTGCAACACCGTTCCAGTATTGCTGCTTAAACTCTGGGCCAAGTGCTGCTCGCTTTTCAATCGATGCAGAGACTTGGAAGAACTTAGATGCTGCACGATCCCATTGACCCTTGAATGATGCAACGGCACGGACATCATCTGTTGGAAGCTTGAGTTGACCGATAGCCTTTGAGATGTCTGTTGAATCAACATATCCCTTAAGGATATTGGCAAGCCATACATCCTTTGACTGAGTTCCCTTTGGATTGAATCCGGGAGTTCTCTTGCCATCTACAGCAACCATTGCCTTACCGGCAATAAAGTCACGCAGTTCTCGGCGGCCACCAGATAGGTTATCGACACCTTCTGTAACTACCTTGAAGTAATTCTCCATAGCTTGACGAGCAATAGCCTCATCTGCATCAAGCATCAATGCACGATTAAGTTCATCAACCTTGGCAATCTGTGTACGAAGCAAGATTCCCTGCTCTGTCTCAAACATAAAGTCAACAATGAACTTCTCGTAATCACGAGATAGATCCATGCCTTGTGCTTGCTTTTTGGCAATGAAAGATTCTGCCTCTTTGAACCAAGGAGTGAACTTTCCATTTGCACCCTTGATGCCACCATCAAGTCCACCTGCAACTAGACGAGCCATAGCTGACTCACGGAACTGAAGGATTGCTCCGGCCCATGCCCGATTGAATCCTCGTTCTTCTGGTGTAATGAAACGCATACCGGTAGGCAGGATCTGTGAAAGACCACGAGTGCCTTGACCCATACCAACACCGATAGATCGAGACATCATTACGGCAAACTTATCTGCATCTGCAAGTGCTGCTGACTTAAAGCCGACTGCATCAAGCTCTTCAACTGCTTTATTAAAGTTTGTTCCAAAGACTGTGTTATCGAAGCGAGACCAGCGACTAGCAAACTTAGCGATTGCATTACCCTCTGGGTTAGCCATCATCATTGCAGCAAACTGCAATGGGTGATTGAACAAGGTTGTAGATCCACCAAGGAATGAACGAACCTGCATATCACCAACATTTCGTAGGATGTATGAAACACGACCTACGAGAACTGTCTGCTTGAAGAATGAATCGAATAGATCAGTAGTTACTGTTCTGAGTTGCTGTGCATTTTGTGACTGTGAGAAAAGGTTTCTAGTCTTTCCTGTGAGCTGACGGATTGAGTCGATGTCAGGCCACTTGATAAAATTTGCAAGTTGAGAGTCAATAAGCGGATCCAACTGAGTGAACTTCTGGGTCTTTCCAGCGACCTTAAATTCTCTTGTGCCTATGTCCTTGCCAGCAACTTGTGCCAAGAACTTTCGGTTAGCATCTGCTTCCTTCTTAAATACTCGAGCCGCATCATTAAGCATACGGATTTGTTCTTCTGTTAGGTTAGGAGCCTTCTCCTTAACCAAAGACTTAAGCGTGTCAATGAATACATTGAAGCGTTCAGTCGAGGTTGTAGCAGCCATCATTGCCTTAATGGATGTCTTCTGTAGTTCAGGAGATGCCTTAAGGAATGGTAAAGTGTCATTCATTTCCTTGACCAATGTATCTACATCGTCTAGGTGAATAAGATTCTTAGTAGGTGCAAACCGTGTGAATGGTGCAGTTACTTTATTAGTCCTCAAGAATGATCGTGCTTCATTCTCTGCGTTAAGCAGGAAGTTAGCAAAGCCTTCATGGTGCAACTTCAATGAGTTAGGGGCATAGAAACTTGACTGGAACTGGATTGCACGAGATTGAGCTGCAAGTCCAACTCTAGTTCCACGAGATAGTTCTAGTCCGACTTCACCGGCAAGTAATCCCATAACTTCTTTTTCAGAAGTAGCAGCAGCCAAACGCTTGGCTAGATCAACCGTGATGTTGCCATTCATTGCTCGCCATAGATCATCGTATTGTTCTGGGCCATAGTGGACAGCAATAAACTTTGCAGCGTTCTGACCCATTGGGCCAAAGAATGCTTTAGCAGCTTGCTGGTAATCAAGGATCTGCTTACCACCTATGGTCATAAGACCAAACTCTGCTTCCATCGCTAATTGCTTGCGACCTCGTGCCTCTTCAAGAAGCATACGAGCCTCATCATCAGACTTGACTCGATCTTGAACATACTTAAGATTATTCTTCCAAGCCTCTTCAGCCTTAGCAAGTTCCTTTTGGACACCTTTTGTAACCTTGCCCATTTCGGAAAGCTCTTTGTTTATGTTGGCAAGTTGTTCCATGACTGTAAGGCGAGGTGCTGCTGCACCTTCGACTAGCCCTGTAACCTGCTGGGTAATTGCACCCTTAGTTGTAAGTGCTTGAACACCAAGATCGTTGATGTCAGGTGAGTTAATAGCATCAGCCTTGAAGCGACCAAAGTCAGAAATCTTTGCATCGAACGGATCTACTGTTCGTGGGAAGTAAGCGTATCCGCCACCACCCATGCCACGAGTTGCACCAACATTTTCAAAGCCTTGGATACCGGCTCTTTCATATGCTGCAAATAGTTGTTCTGTTAGTCCAGCCTTCTTTGCCGAATCAATAAGTTCTGCGTGTGTTGCACCGGGTGTATCGATTACATCGAGAACAGTCTGCAACTTAGACTCTTGGATACCAGCAGCAGTTCCAATATCAATAAGGTTGGAACCAATCTCGTTAGATACACGAGTTGCCTGTGGTGAATCTCCAGCCTTGATAAGACCTGTCCACTTGATAAGGCGTGGCTTCTGCTTTGCTGCTACACGAACTACAGCATCTACTCCATTACGGATACCTTGAGTTGCTGCACGATCACCCTTCTTAAGGGCTGCTTCATCAAGAGTATGGATAAGTCCGGGAGCCAACTGCTCTTGCTCTGTGAGTGTTTGTCCTACACGGACTACCTCATCAAAACCTTTTTCATCGAGGATGCTTTGAACTTCTGCTGCACGACCAGCAGTATTAAGTTCAATACGGTGAGCCATAAGGTCTTCAGCCTTACGAGCCTGTCCAACAAGTTGACCACTTGTATCCTGTGCAGACTTAAGTCCTGCAAGTAAAGTGTCACGCTGTTGGCGGAGTTGACCGTATTCTGCATCTAATAAATCTGCTTCAGACTTTGCTTTGTAATAAGTCTGGTATGTGTTATCTACTTTTTCGGCGATAGTGTTGAGATCATCTTGATGCTTGATGATGTCTGCTTCAAGCATATTGATGTCGCCAGATGCAGCTCTTGCTTCTGCACGGACTTTACCGACTTCACCCATGACATCTTCAACATCACGAGCCACAGCCTTGATCGGTGCTTCCTTCGCTTCTGCTGCACGAGCTGCGGCCTTTGGCCCAACACGAAGTGTTACGCCAACCTTTCCAGCTTCTTTACCGATCTTAAGTAAACCTACACCGGGAACATAAGTAAGTGGGTCTGCTGCTAGGTTAAGAACGAATCCTGAAACCGCTTGGAATGTTCTAGCGGCTTTAGTCTCTGGGTTATCGAATAATGCTTGTGTGAGTCCACTTGAATAAGTCCAAGGAACTCCACCCTTCATAGTAGGGCCAGCAGCAATCTTTGCATTAAGTAATGCTTTACCTACCGCAGAGTTTTGATCTGCACCAAGAAAACCAGTACCTACATCAATCTTGCCTGTTTTGAAAAGGTTGATAAGAGCTTGCCCTGTTTGAGTCTCATCAAGAACATTCATGCCACCCTTGCCAGATACACCGTTACGAACGGTGGCTTCTAGCATTTCAAATGGTGTTGATAAAAGCATGAAAGCAGTACGAGTAAGTGGTGCTAAGAAGTCAGCAGGTGAACCCTTCTTTGCAGAGTTCTGTTCTTTCAACTTAGCAGCAGCAGCAATGGCTGCGTTACGCTGTGCATCAATCAATGCTGATCCATCGAGTGTGGTCATAGCATTGGCTGTATTGCCACCGATAGGGGCTCCAGATTTTGTAAGACCCATTACGGTGCCGACAGATGCAGCAGGGTATGCCTTAGCCATAGCAGCTAACTGCTTGGCAAAATCTGGACTTAAATACTTAGATTGCTGGGCTTGAATGTATGTATCGTAAGCTGCTGTTCCTTCTTGAGGAATTGAACTTAACGATGCACCGAGACTACCAGCACCAAATGTGCCTCCGGTTTTTCCTGCCATTAACGCTTCTCATAATCTAATCTTTGACCTAATCGAACCAAGTCTGGATCTGGATATAGGGCAATAAGTTGACGGACAAGTGTGGCAGTTTCATCCGGTGCTTGTGGTGGAATAGGTAATACTTCATTACCCGGGCCAGCACCAAAACCTGCACCATATGTAATCTCTTGATCTACATTTGGATTTGGTGTAGAAAAGTTTCTGTTTGGCATAGCAGGTGCTGCAATCATAGGGCCCATTCCGCCACCCATTGCACCTGTTTCAGTTGCTGCTAATGGAACTCCGGGAGCAGTTTGTAATTGAGTGAGTTCTGTGTTCTCACCATATGCTCCACCGGTAATGGATTGTGCTGCCTGCCTACCTGTGTAAGGGCCTTCAGCCATCTTTAGCCTCCATTTTTTCAATGTCTTTGGTCATCTTCTCCCACATATACTGCTTCTTTGCTTCGTTTACAGAATGTGAATGGATAATCTTTGTTATCAATGAGAAGAAATCTGCGAATGAATAACTTATTTTATATAGTAAATCTGCTGTTGCGTAAACAAAATCTATCTTCTTTGCAGGGCGAGCCAATACAAACATATCATCGAGTTCATCGAAGTTATCTTCTGACATTGACTCGCCCTCCTAAGATTATTACTTAGCTTTCTTTCCTGCTGCTGATGCTGGCTTTCCTGTTTCGCCAAGCTTCTGCATTCCTGCTTTGCCTGATGCAGACTTCTTACCCATGATTGGGCCAAGAACTAGAGCCTTAGCTACTGCACCCTTTTTTACTCCGAACATATTGCACCTCCAGATGCGTGTTAAGCCGCCCCAGTCAGGGAAGCTAAAAGATCAGCCATCGGTGGGGTTCCACCTTGTGCTAGATCAGTTCTACGAGAATACTGGCCGGGGCCAGATACCATTTGGGAACCGGCAGCCGGGGCCGCTCCCGGAACCCCCATAGGGGGTTGCGAAGCACCGGGGGCCATCGCAGTCGCTGCCGGTTGTTCTACTGGAGCAAACGCTTTAGAAACGATTGACTCCAATGCTTGACCTTTTGCTCGACCTTCGATGATGTCGGCGAGCCTCTTAACAGCTTCTGTTGGATCCCCACCCTGAGTAGCAAGCATTGGGATTGCGTTTGCATATTGTGCTACTGCGGTTCTTAATGAGTCACGAAGTTCTTCGATGTCGATTCGTTGTTCTTCTTGTGTGACATTGATTGAGAATGGAAGATTGCGGCGGAGGAAGTCACGAGAAATCAACTTATCTCCACGAAGTTGCAATCCAAAGATTGCGGCACGGTTAGGATCTAGTCCTGCCATGAGGCCATACTGGACATCTACTGTGTAATCACCATTGATGTCTCGTGATGGAATGTATTTTAATTCGTATGGTGTTCCGTCATCGGATCCACGAATAGTCTTCTGAGTTGAACCAAAGATTTGCTCATCTACACAGAATGCAATACCGATAAGATTTACAAAGAAGCGAGCAAAGACTGCCTGTGCTGCCTTGATCTGTGAATCGAAGCCACCCATAAGGGCTTGAACGCCACGACCTGTAACGATAGATGCATCGATCTGACCTGTTCGACCTTCTGGATAACGAGATCCCATACGGAGTTCTCGTTCAAGGTTCTGTGTTTCAGCAAAGACTCCGTTAGGAAGTTCGATTGGAACTCTACGGATTCTCTCTGGTGTGTTAGATCGAAGCAAAGCATCTGGGCCAAGGGTAAATTCTTGGACATCTGGTGGAATAGCGATAGGTGCATTGACTGACTTCTTCGCTGCTTCAAGCTGAAGGAGTGCAAATCGAGCCTTAGCCATCTGAACTGGTAGGACATCATCGAACTGACCACGAGTTTGACCATCAACTGTTGGTCGTTCTGCTACATCTACAAGAATTTTGCCTAGAAGATTAGGGGTATTAGATAGAACTAGGTTATCTAACTCCGGTAAAAAGATTAAATCTTGATACTTATCATGGTAGCGAACCATGGAAATCGTAGACTTCATACGATACTTGCTGTTGATCTGAGCCTTATACTCTGGATACTGGGCAGATAAAGTCTCTGAATCAGTCATAATGATCTGAGCCATTGAAACTACTGAGCCAAAGCGATCCTTTTCAAAGTAAAGACCGAAAGGATTGAGCATACGAATGCGTGGATTGTTAGTATCAAAGTCAATCTCCACCATACCTGCTGCAAAGCCATAGGTGTAATACCAGTCTGCTGCCTGATACATCTGAAGTTGTAGATCAGACTTGTTGGCATAGTGGTTGGCAATGCGTGTACGAATCTCAGCCTTTTTACGAGCTGCATCGGAAGTCATGTTGGATGAGGCACAGTTAATTGCTGGAAGAGGTGCAGTTACCTCGGCAAGGTCACGAGCTGCAATGTCAACCATGTTAGCGATGAGTGGCTTCGGATACTCATCTGAGAATTGACCGAAGAAAACATCTTGCATACGACCTTGACGGACAGCAAGAACATCTGCCATACGGCGATCACGATCCATGTTGCGTGATTTAAGGCGTTCAACCTTAGCTGCAACTTCTTGAACTGAAAGCATTTTTCTCCTTATGCCAAACGGCGATCTGCGGCCCACTCATCAAGGTTGATGACCTGTCGCTTTTCGGCATCTGCTCGGGTGAGGAATTCATTGTGTACGAACTTTCCGCCATACTCACCAAACTGGCAGATCTCTCTTGCTCTAATCTCACAGAACCAGAGGGCCATAACAAGATCTGTCTTGTTCTTAGTCTCTGGCGACCATGTTACTAACTGGTCAATAAGTAATCGGATGCCTTCGTGTCTATCTGAAGGCAAGTGCATCAAGTTGTCTCGATGGTGCTTACCATTGGATTCAACGCTTCCAAACAAGGAAGCCATTGCAGCGACACCAAATCCAACATCCCACTTATTTCTAGAAGTAGTGTGTTCCCGAAGAAGCACACCACGACTTGCTAACCATTGCCGTAAATTCTCATCCTGTGTCAGATAACCCTGAAAGGCGTTTCGTTCAACCATCCATTCCGATGGTTTGTACTTTTCCGTAAATGTAGTGATGAGATCACGGATGGCTTGCGGTGACGGTTTAGTAATCGTAGCGGCATCCAAGATGTATCTCTTCTTCCGTCTACGATCTACAGCCATGACGACTGCCGCCGTATCACCAACTATCGCTGGGTCAAGCCCTGCGATGATAGTGAGACCTTCTACTGTCTCGGGGTGTCCGGGATTGCCCGGAACGATTGGCCCGATCATTCTCATTCTGTCGATAGAACCTTTAACGCAAGTCATGTTGAAGGTTGAGTCTTCATCAACATCTGCTTGTTGGTAAACCATCGACCAAGTCTTTGGGTCTAATGCACTTCTACGCATGGATAGATACTTGCCATCCCAGCGTGGGTATAGACCGTCTTCGTCTGCCTCTTCATCGCTGCCCTGCCAAGGGCGGTCTGATTTAGGCCAAAGTGTTTTCCAGTCCTTCTGGTCTTCTGCAAACTCTAGAACTGCTGGCATGGCCAGATATGTCCAAGGTGATTTACCTGTTGGATAGCGTTCACCATTACGGAGTTCTCTATAGAGGTCAATGGAATCTACTCGAGTTCCAAGGACTAAAAGTTTGCCGGTAGGCCCGAGACGAGTAAGGACTTCCTGTTGGATCCAACGGATCTGCTTCTCATATTCGTGGGCATTCGACATGGTTACGCAGTCGTCTAGAATAATCAGGTCGGCTCTCGCACCGTATACCTGTCCTCCAATACCGATTGCTTGAATCGTAGGATCCTTCTGGTCTGAGTCACGCAGTTCGTCTCCAAGGTAGACTTGCGTAGCCTGCCATGTGGCTGACTTAGACTTGAAGCCTGAGCCAGCAGCGTAAGCGAGTTGTAGCTTCTGCCACGATGGGTGAGTCAAACGCTGTTTAATAGCGTAGATAAATTCTGTTGCCTTCTGCTGTGACTTCGAGACAATCATGATACGGACATTGGGATCCATACAGATCCGATATACCGGATAGTCAATCGAGGTAGTCATCGACTTGGCGTGTTCAGGGGGCACATTCACCAGCACATACTGGGGGCGGCCTTGCTCAAATTGCATAGAGCTATGCATCCACTCAGGTTCATTACCTTCAAGAAGGTTGATGATATTCATCTGATGTGGAAAGGTGTCTGCTTCTAGATACTCCTTGCGGAAAGTACGGAAGTCCATCTCAAGGGATTCTTCAGACTGGATGCGGCCATGCTTTGATCTAGCAGCACGAACCTTATCTACAGTCTCTTTGAATTCTTTATCCGTGGAGCGGTAGTAATCCCATAGCTTTGCTGATCTGCCGACCTGCCGCATGGCATCTTCGACTGTGCAACCCTCTGTAATCAGACGGATTACTTTTGCCTTGATCTTGGCTGTCTCTTCTTGTTTACTCATATCTCTCCTCGCCAGCTTCGCTGGCGTGGTCGCCAAAGATTTTTCATTGGGTTTAGCGGTTCTGAAAAAGAACAGACTACTGGGCATTTACTAGGGGCTTTTAGGTCGCCTTTGCTCGCTAGGGCTCGCTCCGGCTCCCTAGAGCCGGTGTAGTCGTCTAATTACTTTAGCAAGTAATTATCCTCCTACTATATATAAGCCGGGATAAATGGGTTTTATCCCACACTATGCCCTGTGATTTGTATCACATTCTATCCATTGTGTGTAAAAGTCCTGTTCAGAGCCTATTTTACAGCTCGAGATCCTATCAAAAATATTTTTCTGGGTACATATATACAGGGGCCCCAGCCGTTTTAAGCACTCGGGTCAATTTGTCTCCCCTGCGTGTCGAACCCCTATAAGCCGATAACTAACATTATGTTAAGTGGAATTTACGGCGTGTCGAGCCGACTCGATACAGGGCAGACCCTCGGCAACTAGGCCTCTTTAAGTGTTCGCCGTTTAAGTAATCGCCTAAGACCTAGGGCATTACTCGGCAGGGCTTGGCAGGTAATCGAGGGGGCAAGGCTTGGGGAATCGGGCAGACCTTGGCAGACCTCGAGGCCTTGGGGTCTTGGGTCTTGGCCTTGGGTCTCGGGTCTTGGGTCTTGGAATCTTCTCTCTCTGGTATCTCTGAAACCCCTATAAATGGCTCACTTTCGAGGGGTCTCGATTCCGGCAACACGATCTAATAGGTGGTTGATTCTTTCGAGCTGCTGCCTCATAATTGAGACCTCGAGGGAATCTCTCTCTCGATTCATTACCTACAGAATGAGGCTCTACTATGAAAGACATCAAGACCGATTTACCTACTCACCTCGAGGCTAAGAATGCCCTCGATTCTCTTCTCGATTCATTCCAAGATTCTCGAATGCTTGAAGAGGTAGCAATTAAGACCGCCACGATTGGAATCGCTAACTCGATTCAGATTCGAGACTATGCACTCGGGGCGATTGGAATCACTTTAGATTCTGAAGATTCACTCGCATTCATTACGGCGATTCAATTACTCGGCCAAGATTCGGCAGGTCTCGAGGCGATTCGAGGGGCTTATCTTTACGAGTTAGGCAACCAAGCCGAGGCGAATAAGGCACTCGATAAGTCTCTCGAGTTGCAGAATGGCTACTCTCTCGCCTTGCTTCTCCGCCGAGTTATCTCGGCAGGTTGGCCACCTGCCTCTTTCGCTTCAATGCGTAATGAGTTGCATCATAAAGTCGAGGCAGGTCTGAAAGACCTCGAGGGGGTTGCCGTAAATGCGAACCGCTAACCCTGTAATTACTCTCCTCGATTCCGAGACTCGAGAGGTCTTGGTCTATGCACCTCTAAGCAAGACTCGACTTAATGCACTCGTTAAGGCTTACTCGAGGGCAGGTATCGAGGCCGTAATCGCTTAGGCCGTAAAGTGAGGGCAAGGCTTTCGGGTCTTGCCCTTGCTTTATGTCTAAGGGAATCGAATCCCCGAGGCATAACCAACCAACCTACAGAAAGAGAATAAGTAAATGGATCAACAGAATAAAGAAAGTGAATTCCGCCCAGTTAATTGCGGCGAAATTGTCCGGCAACTCGGCAGAAATAATCTCTTAGCGATTAGCGGTGGGCGAGTGCTACAGCGTGAAACTGGTATCACTCTCCCGATTTCTAATGGCTACTCGCTAACGATTGACCTCGCTTGGAATGATACTTACACAGTAAGAAGAATCTTTACTCGTAGCGGTAAGGCAACTATTAAGGCTCAGCTCGAAGGTGTTTATTGTGAAGACCTCGGAGATGTTGCCTACTACGGCTCTTGCTTTAGGTCTCACCCTGATTGGGGCAACAAGACTTGGCAAGACACAGTAAATGGAAAGGAATCCGCCTAATGAAACTTAATAAGAGAGGCGAGATTCTCTTCGCCGTATCGCTTGGAATAAATGCCCTGATTCTGCTCGGTCTGATTATGTGGGGTCTCGACCACCTGAACTGGGTCGGAGACCGCTACTGCTTCGAGTCTTCTCTCGAGTGCTACTTTCCAGAAGAGGGGCGGTGATTCTTTATGCCTCTAATGTGTGAAGAATGTAAATGCTCGAATTGGGTCTGCCTCGAGTGTGGGTATTACTCGAATGATTGCGGCTGTAAATGCTGTGAATGCGAATGCCAAAAGCGTTCAAGCGGTGAAGGCGACAGCGAGGGGGATAAGTAATGCCTACGATTCCGACTAAGGCGAGATGCCCCGAGTGTTCTCGGGTCTTTGATTTACTAGACGATAACGACTGCCAAGAGTGGTCTTATGGTCATGACTGCGAGGTGTAAAGCGTGGCTATGACTATTCATGCAGGAGACTGCACTACCGACTGCCCGATTTGTGTGGCGAATTGTGATTGCAATAAGTGCCGAGAGGGGGTGACTGCGTGACTGTTCATAAGACTTGGGTCGTGATTTATTCTAGTGATCCATTGGCAAACCATGACCTAGCGAGGAGACTCGAAGGGCTTGAGTGGTGGATTACCGATAGGGCTAACGCTGAAGAAAGCAAGACAGCGACTCGAATGATTGACCTTACCAAGCTGAAAGATTAGTAGCCGATAGGGCAGGGGGAATTCTCTCCCTGCCTCTTCGGGTGTTCATCTGAATACCAACCAACCTACAGAAAGAAAGAGAAATGCAAATAAAAGACAGCGACATAAAGGTTATCGAGGCTGATAACTTTTCTATTGAAACCAAATACCGCATGACCCTCGAGCATGAAGGCGACACTTATTACTGGGTCGGATTCATTGGCGAGTATGGATTGCATGAAGATTGGTATAACTCTGATGAGAAGAAGATTTCTCAACCCGATTGGGCTGATGATGTTGATTCTCTCTTTGATGTATGCCAAGAGAAATGCGAAGAGAACGAGAAGAGTTTCGATTGGCTATGCGTAAAGGTATTGGAACTAATACCTAGTGCTACTTTCGAAAGAGATAATGACGGACAGATTCTTATCTATACCGGTCTCGAAGAAGATGAGACTGGCACAGTAAAGAAACTCGAGGTGGATAATGCCTAAGTATCGAATCACCCTGAAGGAAGTAGTTCTGCATGAGTTATTCGTTGATGCAGAATCTGAATCCGAGGCAAGAGAGATCGCCGAGGGTCGAGGCATTGAGTCGGCGACTGAAGTTCAAGACGGCGGCTGGGTTGAAACTGGTGAAGTCGAAGAGTATGACGGCACTATTTCGTGGGGTGAGTTGGCACAACTAACTCACAAGACACAGGTCGAAAGATTCGGCTGGTGTATCTGCGAAGGCACAGACGGAGAAGGACAACTAGCCGAGGACTGCCCTAGAAACGAGGTGGCTTCATGACTACTGGCTTAGCGTGTGTGCCACCTAGCGAGTGGACATGGAGTGATTGCGACATCAAGGGGCATGAAGAGGGTTGCTACATGGCGACCTGCCCTGCGTGTGGCACTACCGACAGAGATTGCGAGTATAAGTGATGAGAGATTATGAACTTATCGAGGCTATCGAGAAGGTGGTTGCTACTGATGGTGAAGAAATGACTGACGGCGAGTGCTTGGATCAAGTAATCGAGTTAGTCAATGAATACAAGAGCTTCAATTTCGAGAGTAAGGGGGCATAGTTGGTAGGATTCTTACTAGTCATACTCTTATTCTTTACTCTCCCTGTTGGGATAGCCGAGAATCAACCGATACTAATTGCGATACCGATACTGGGGCTGATAACAGCCTTACTGTGGAAGGAGAAATGATGCATCACCGATTCATAATCGGATTGGTGGCTTTGGGGTTGGCGATTACGCTGACCCCAAACGCCCCGATTCACCTCGAGATAAAACCTAAAGAGGTAGTTCCAAAAGTGGTAGAGATTCCGGACTTATCTTTGGATCAACTACCGGTTTCGTGGCAGAAATTGGCTATGTGTGAATCTTCAGGTCGGCTTAATGCTGTCAGCGGCAAACGCAAACAGTTCCAAGGGCTATTCCAGATCGAGTATCCACGAACTTGGGTTGCTCACGGCGGCAGCAAGACCAAGCCACCGAAGGATTCAACCTTACTCGAACAGTTCTGGGTAGCTCTTCACATCTATGTTGATCGAGGCTCTAAACCTTGGCCTTACTGCGGCAAATTCCTAAAGGAAGACTACGGCAAGTAACTTGACAATGCCGACAGCGGCATTAAACTGATACCACTAAGACCCCTCCGGACTGTAGGCCGTGAGGGGCTTAGTCTTTTTATCCTCTTGGATTATCTACCGAGTAGAAACCACCAGCCTTGAATACTGTAGGCGTTGCTGTCCATACTCGAGACATCATCAAACCGCAATCACATTTAGGTGCAGCTTCTTCTTCTGTCATCTTGCGTTCGATCTCAACGCTGATCCCACACTTACTGCAACTGTATTCGTATGTAGCCATTAGTTATTGTAACTCCCTCTGAATTTTCTTAGACTCTCCTCTGGTACACAATAGATCTCTGGTCTACGCCAGTCAGGTTTATCCAACCACTCCGGGTTCTTTGCTTCTGCACCCATGATCCAACCAATCAATTCGTAGTTAGGCATACCACCTCTAACCAATACGAACTTCACATCATCTTTAGCATCGGGTCTAACAAGCAATCTGCCCTGCTCATGCTTTGTATATTTAACATCGATGTTCGGTTCAATATCTACACCACCTTGACCGAAGGCACCGCCCCAGTAGACACCAAGATACTTAGCTACTGCTATCTCTGCACCGCAACCATCTACATCAAGAAGGATTCTCTGCCATGCATCCATGTCCTGTAGTCCACGCATCTGTTGGTTCTTCATCGTAGATACATAGCGTTCAATCGCTGTGTTAGCAGCGAGAACAACTTCGTATCTCTCGAGAACTATCTTCAGACCCAAGGCGTTGGCCCCCCTAAGTGATCGATGATCTTTCTTAGTGAGCCTTGAATCTTTCTATCTACTGTTGAATCACTTATGCCCATCTCTTCTGCTATCTCAGACAAAGTCATTGGACTATTGGAATACCTATTGCGTAACATCACCTGCTCATCTGCATCTAGCAGATCTATTGCAGATCTAATATCAATTACTACAGCCAAGATATTGCCACCCTCACTTGGAACTGATGGCTTGCGTGGGGTGCCATCGTCTACCTTTTCAACCATTACTGCACCATATGAATCAAACTCAAATGCAACTGGCAACATCTTGGCTATCGTTATCGTGTCGTAGAAGAACTCATCGCCGGTTGAATAGCCCAGCTTTGCAGCCTTCTCTTTCCTTGCATACTTCTCAACTGTCCTGCGTAATCGTGCCATGATTCGCCTTGCTACCCACTTGGTTTCATCTTTGCTTACTTCGTAAGCCTCATCCAACATCTTGGCCAAGTGAGGTCGCTTAAGAACATAGACTCGAAGCTCTTGAATTAAATCCTCTTTGTCTACATAGCCAGCAAACCTGCGATGGATGTGTGCTGCGGATATATGCACGAGATCCTCGAGGTGATCCTCAGCACGATCTTTCTCTTGCATTAGTCCTCATCTTCTAGCTCGATGATGGCATCCATTACAAACTTAGCAACGAAGAACACCAATGTAATTACAAGAGTTGCAATTAAAAAAAATTTCTTCACTTGTTCTCTGGCCACTTTCCACGATTGACCATCATGGCAATGATGCAATAGTTAGCAAGATCCTTAAAAGAATCCTCAATGGATTCATGCTGTGGCTTCTCACCGGATGCAAGTAGATTCTTTAGTCGTTCGAACTTATCACCCATACGAACCATCAACCCATTGATAGGGCCACCGTATGCATTGTTGATATTGCCCGGGCCGTAGTCTCTTTGCTTACTGATAAGTAGGTTTCCAAGCTCATCGATAATATCCCACGAGTCAGCAACGAACTTGTTCATCGCTGGGTCGGCGGTAGTTGAACTACTATCTCGAGGGCCAAAGGCAGATCCGGGTTTATACTTAGGCTTAGGACTCTTAGGCCGAAGCTTTCCAGTAAGTCTTTCAAACTCTGCATCGTCATTGGATCTATTGATTCCGTACTCATACTCGCTCATCTATTCCCAGTCTCCTTCGTAGCCCATCTAAACCCTCATCTAATACTATAGAGTTTACATCACTTCCGAGTGGAAGTGGTATCAATTCTGCGTGTTCAACTTCTTGTAAAACTTTCTCGGCCAACTCCATTCCCGGATTAGATCCATCTTTCTTGTCATCATTGTCTGCCAAGATAAGGACTCTTCGATAGCCACCAAATAATCTATTGAAGTGTGGTCGCCAAGCTTTAACACCCGGCACTCCAACTGAAGGCAAGAGTTGACTAGCAATGACTGCATCCAACTCTCCCTCGCAAATTGCAATGGTATCCGAAGGCTTTTGTAGATCAACTGCGTTGAACAATCTTGCTGGTTGGTGCATTGGTGCCATGTATCTAGGCCCCGGAAGTTCATCGATCCTTCTGAACTTGAAACCTGCAACGCCATTGACGACTCGATATGGGATGGATAACCATCCGATAAACTGGACATGGCTCGGATCACAGTCGACTGGTACGCTTCCCAGTAGATGCTCGCTTGCCAGTTCCTGACTGAACCCCCGACCTTTTAGGTAAGAGACCGTCTCCTCGTTTATCTTTTTGTGATATGTCGTAGCCAACTCGTTTAGCAATGTCAGCCGCTCTATCGAAAGCAACACGAAAGTCCACCCCTTCTTTCCACATGAGTAATGAATATGCATCTCCACCTATGCCACAGGTGTGGCAAAAGTAAAGCCCTGCCTTCTCGCCGTCTGTACTCATAACAGCAGACCTTCGAGTATCGTTATGAAAGCAACATCTAACAGGCTTTGAATAGCCTTCTCTTACTTCTCCACCATAGTGTTCGACCACAGCCTTGAGAAGCTCTGGGTCGGCAGCCATTAGTAAGTCTTTCTTACTGGCTTCTTCTTCTGTGTTCGTTCCAACTGCTTAAGGTAAGAGTTGTATTCTTCAATACGCTTTTCCATTTTCTTCTGCTCTAACCTTGCATCGAATGTGTAATACAAGTGTTCTAAGAAGTGATATAAAGCAACACCTGCTACTACGATCAATACGCCTACTACTGTTTCCATTTTAATACCTCCGTAAATGTATCTAACTCCATGATTACAAACGACTTGCCTATGCCATGCTGTCTACGCTTGGCGATAACTATTGGTATCGCTGGCGAAGACTTTCTTTTCTTCATCCAGTTCTTTACTTCAAGACTTGCTTCCTCTATCCATGGCCCAAGCTTGAATGACTTCTCATTCTTTGCCTCAACTACGATAAAGCTTTGGATGTCCGGTGCCCATAACCATAGATCACCTTCATCGCTAGTGCCTGAGAGTCTTAGTCTTTCAACAGGATTGAATTCCTTCTCCCTGAAATACTCAACTAGATCCGTCTCCCATGTTGCACCCTTTCTTTTATTGGCCCGAGATTGCTTGGAGTCCAACGAAGTTCACCCCCGGTCTTAGATCAGCCATGCCCTGAACATCTCGATCCACTATCTGGACTCGTGATGCATCGATACCCAGCGTTACAAAGTTAGATGCATCTGCTGAGTGTTCACCGAATCTATTCTTAACTGCTGCAACCCTGAACTCCTGATACTCCGGGTTCATTGCAATAGATAAGATCATCGATGGAAGTTGCGAGGCCTTACCGAGGATTGCTCGGCGAGGTGCTGGCATCTTTGGATCTCCAGTTCCTGCCTCACTCATGTGAGTTAGTGCAAGAACACAAGCACCAGTCTTACGAGCCACATGGTGCAGCTCTGACATAATGGCTCTGATACCAGACCACTCTTCACCAGTAACAGATACACAGTTCATCAAGTTATCAATCACAATCAATGCAGGTGCCATGCCATAGACCTCGCCATAAGCGAGGATCTCTAGCTCGATTGCATCAATGTCCGGTGATGGATCAAAGACCCACTTAATATGTGAGCCTCTCTCCTGTAATAATGGATCAAAGTAATGTGAGTCTGCATCCAAATATGTTTCAACCTGTTGCTGTGGTAGCCCAGTTAATCCAGCGACTGTTCTAAACATCTGAGTAATGGGGTCGGTATCCGCCGAGAAGTAAAGAGTTGGAACTCCTGTCTTCAAGGCGTATACCAACGCCATCAAACTCTTACCTGAGTTTGGTTGACCTGCGATAAGACACAACTGTGACTGACGGAATCGCATACCATGCTGTCTAAGTCCAGCCCATACATCAGGTAAGGGTTTAGCAGAGGAGCTTGTGCTGTGAACTGCTTGCAGTAAGTTCAACATTAGGCTGCGACACTCCTCTTTCTTTCCAGTTTAAGTTCTTGACGGATCTTTCGCCGTTCGATTGCAGAAGATCCTCCCCAATAGTGGAAGTCTTCATTATGTAATGCCCAATTAAAACAAGATACTAATAGTGGGCAAGTGGCACACACATTACGAAGTGTTTCATAGTGTGAGAAGTCTCTTTCTTCTGTGCAGAAATGTTCATTACCGATAGATGCACAAGCTTCGGTACCGGTGAAGGCCGGGTAAGAAGGCTTACCCGGCTCCACCAACGACATTAAGAAGCGTTTGCTCTGAAGTCGCATTGCTGGCCCTGTGGTCGTGAGCAAGCATAGAAAGCACGATAAGGCTTTCCCGATGCCTTGGATACACCAGCAGGAACTTGCTTTGCTGGTTCTCCGTGCTTACATACTGGGCCGTTAGTAGGGGCAGCATTCGCTGGCTGACCCCATGCATCTTGCGGTGGTGTGATTACAGTTGCATTGAATGCTTGTGCAATCGCTTGCGTTGTCATTGGTTGAGAGCCTGTGAAGGCGTTAGCCATGGCTTGTAGTAGCGACTCGGCACCACTTGGATCTAAAGCTTCTGCTAGTTTCTGTGAGAAGCCTTGATATGTTGCATCTGCAATGACAAAGATTGTTCCATCGTTTGTCTTTGTTGATACTTGAAAGCCTAGTTCGGCCATCTTATTTCTCCTTCGTGTGTTTGATGTTTAGTCGGACTGATTCTTTGCCGACTGGTTTTTTAGGTACGAAGCCCAAGAGTTTCTCTACTTCCTTCTCATCGATAGATGCACGGCCAGCAACAGTTGTCCAACTGATGTCGATCCCACTCCGTGTCCTACCGAAGATGCCTTCGAGTGAAGCTCGAAGACTCTCACGCTTCGCTTCCAGATCATCGATCTGGTTCCCTAACTGTAAGAACAACAAGGCATTGCTGTCCACCTCAGTATCTAGAATTTCGACTTCCGAGGGTTTAGTAAGTTCTTTTTTTAGTCCAGTACAACCCAACTCCCCAGAAGGATCGTAGAACTTGCAATAGAACTGACAGTAGCTGGCATCCTTTTCAGGTTCAGGTGCATCGGTTGTGTTCTTAATACTCTCAAGCCAAGCCAATGCTTCCTCTGCAATGGTTGGATCGTAGTCTTCAGAGTGAACCTTTACATCTCGTTCATCACCATCCCGGGCTATGGCACACAAGTTTACAGTCTTAACTTCAAAACCGTTCTTCTCCAACAAGTAGCCATATGTATGAACTTGCCAACGCTGGTTCTTCGATGGGAAGTAACTTAGGTTCTTAACCTTCGTAGTCTTCCAGTCAACGACTGCACCAGTTTCAGGAATGAATAAATCTATATGGGCTTTCATTCCATTGTATTCGACCTCGGTCTCAACTAGATACTTCTTGCCTTCGGGATCTAATGCTTCGATTGATTTCTCAATCTCTGCATGGATGGCAGTTCCCATGATGGCTGCTAGTTTTAGTTCGTTGTCGTTTGTTTCGGCTTGTCCATTTAACCGAAACCAAACCTTGCGTGAACAGCCACCAAGTTCTGATGGCCCTATCTGCACCTGAGTGCTACGAGATTTACTTGCATCCTTAGCTCGTAGAACTTGGATAAGTAGATCCTTGATCTCACTCATTGTCTTCTCCTCTGTTGCAACATTTGCAATCTTTTACTACATCACTTGGTTTATGATTGCAAGAAGGACAAAGATCATCCTTCTTTAGACTATCTTGCACCTGATTATACGCTGTCCAGAATAGTGCATAGTAAGAAATATCAAAAGGAAAAGTCTTCATATGCGTAACCAATGCACCTGTGTGTGCATAGGCTTGAATCCCTGCTTCTTTCAGTAGATTGAAGAAGATAATATCTTCGCCAATAAACTTATCTTCCGTAAGATCATTCTCGTGGAAGAAACTTTTATCCGGAAACTTCTCTCTTAGCTTTGGAATGATTGACTTGTGCATCAATACACAGCCAAACCCAGCAGAGTCAATCGGAATAATTTCATTCTCTGGTAATGGATGTATGTATTCAATCTCGTATTTACTTCTACCTTCCTTGAAGATAGTTGGCATTGGAACCGGTAAGTTATTGAGACTGTCTTTCCATACAAAGTATACGCCAGATACAACAGGTCGTGAAACCTTGTCTGCTGTATCCCATAAAGTCTTGAGAACTTCTTTAGTTAATACAATATCTGAATCAACCCATAGTAGCCAATCGGTTTTAGCTTGGTCTGCCCATAGATCAAACAACTGCATACGCTGACGAGAGATTTGATTACCCTTAACTCTCATTGCGTTATTGATAGGCACACCAACTGTGTGTGCCATAAGCATCGTGTATACAAGTCCTTCTGTGAACTTGCCATCAGTCACACCGTTGTCACACCATGAGATTGATAGGGTTTCTTTACTGCTGTGTGGCATTGTGTGATTCTTCCTTAATCTGTTCGAGTATTTGAATTGCTTTATTTAGACCTGCATTCCACGCATCAGATATATCTGAGTCTGATGGCTTCTTAGCTGCATCAATTCTTTTTATGAAGTTGTCGATATAGAATTCTTTAAGCAACATTCTGTAGCCCCTTTATATATTGCTCTGCCAGTTCGGAGATCTTCGCTTCTCCATCGAGTGGTTTCCAGATAATCATTACTCCGGGCAAAATCAAATTCTTTTCCTCGGGCAATGGCACTAGGTTAACCATTGTGTCTGCAATGAAATCATTTTCATGCATCCAATCTACGAGATCAAACTTTGCTAGTTGATACTTAGTCGACTCATAAGCATGATCCCACCATACAGATACTGCACCCTCTTTACCATAGGCAAATCCCATTACCCAAGGATGAGGGCGGAATGAACGATCCGAGAACTCAGACATCTGTGCATAGATTGTGTCTACCTCTACAAGCTTCTCGTTCATGGCATAAGTGTGGCACACAGGACTGACAAGCATTCGGCCATTTTGCCAAGGTCGGCGTGGCGTGTTATTGTCCTGCCACCTCGCAAGAGGTGGGGCAGAAACTTCAAGGCGACACTATACGGTGTAGCACCCAACCACCATAATTTTTTATGGGGGGTAGGGGGGCATTTCTTAAAGCTCTTCTGCCGGTGTAGTTTTATGGCACAAAAAAAGAGGGGCCCCCGAAGGGGCCCCATCTAGTTACTATTAAGTTTTAGTCAGCATCTTCTGGATCTGTATACAGAGCTGCCAATGTCTTTTCATTCTCGATCTTCTGAGCCTTCAAAGAAAGTCCGGTTGCTGCTGCAATGAAAGCCAATACTGCTTCCTGTGGAATGTCTGCATAGGTTGCAACAACTGCCACCAATGCCTGAATAAGGCCAGCCCATGCGGCTGGGTTCTTCATGAATAGGTTGATCTTCATACTTAGTCCTCCTTTGGACTTATGACTTAAAGACTGGCTTACCAAAGCCAACAACTGTCACGGCTTGTGACTTGCGTAGCTTTGAACCATTCTTCTTTTTGAAGGCACGAACCTTCAGGCAGACTTGTCCACCATTGCGTTGGTCACCCTTCTTATCAGGGGCAGTATTGCCCTCGACACAGGTAACAGTACCATCGCCGTTATCCTTGACCACGATACCGACATGAGAGATGCGATCTACTCCATCGTTAGGGAAGTCAAAGAAGACTATGTCTCCGGGTAGAGGGGTCGCTTCATCGCTGGCCTTCTCCCATTGATTCTTCTTCATAAATGCTGTGGCTCCGGCTACTGTGGATACACAGTTAGGGATCTTTAGGCCAACTTCGTTGGCACACCACATGACAAATGAACCACACCAAGGAAGGAAGTTAGCCTTAGTAAAGGCTCCATACTTGGTTTCGTTATCTTTTGGGCCTTCGATGACATCGAGTTCACCCTTTGCTACTGCAATAAAGTCTGCTCTTTGACCCATGATTAGCTCGCCTTCTTATCAACTTTAGCAAATGCTTCGTTGATCTCTTCGGCTGATAGTTGGCCATCTGCTAGATAGAATCGAGCAAGAGCTTCTAATACTCGTGCTGCACCCAAGGCACCGGCAAGGACTGCTGCCTGCCATACCTCAATGCCAACGAGTGAACCAGCACCGATTACTCCCAATGATTCTGCTGCAATTACTGCAACGATTCTTGAGAGAATGCTTTTTAATGTATCCATTATTCATCCTCATCTTGTCTTAACTTAAATGTAATTGACCAAACAATCAGGGATAGAATGATTGCGTAACCAACTACTGTCTTTGCTGATCCTTCTAGTACGACCCAAGCAATGAACATTCCGAGAAGTGTCCATAGTTGATTGGCTATATCTGAGAAGAAAGACTTCATGGTTTCCTCCTATAGGCTGCTGCTGCGGCGGCCCCAGCCGCTGCTTGAGTTGCAATGTTTCCTGCGATGATCGCTGAAACAATTACTTTCTCTGCACTTGCACGAACCTCTGGGGATAGGTCGGCACCTATATTGGATAGTGCTGTGAGAACTTGTCCGGGATCTGTAAATATCTCGGCTAGTAATTCCGCTGGGTCTTCAAATAACTGCAATGCAATTACTACCTCTGCTGTTAGAACTACACCGTTCTCTAACTCGATTGGAGTTTGTGGATCCAATGATTCAAGATCCGTGTCGTCTGTGAGTACGACCACATCGGGTGTAACATTTTCTTCAGGTATTACAACAGGGGGTTCAGGTTGCGTAGGTTCATCAGGTTCTGTCACAGGCTCTGGAGCAGGTTCAGGTTCTGGCTCTGGCTGAGGTTCAACCGGTAATGGAGGTTCAGGCTCAGGTTCAGGAGCTGGTGGATCAGGAACTACCTCTGGCTCTGGAACAGGCTCTGGCTCAGGGGCAGGATCCGGAATTGCTTCGGGTTCTGGAGCTGGTGGTTCAGGCTCTGGAGCAGGTGGTTCGGGTAACGGCTCAGGAGATGGAGCAGGTTCGGGCTGAGGTGCTGGAGCTGGCTCTGGAAGTGGGGTTGGTTGAGGCTGAGGATCTGGAAGAGGAGTTGGAGTCGGCACCGGTTCTGGCTCTCGTACCGGATCTGGTACAGGTTGAGGAGTCGGTTGAGGTTCTGGAGCCGGGGCAGGTGTAGGTTCTACAGGGGCTGGAACAGGGGTTACAGCCGTTGAAGTATCAGGGGAAGGTGTAGGAGATGGATCAACAGATGGTGTTGGCGTTGGCTCTGATGTTTGGGTTTCTGTTGGGCTGGGTTGTGGGCTTGGTTCAGGGGTCGGCTCCGCAGAAGGTGAAGCTACAGGAGTTGGAGTCGGGCTTGGCTCAGTCGCAGGCTCATTTGATGGTGCTGAAGTCGGACTTGGTGAAGGCTCAGGTGAGGGAGAAGGACTCGGAGATGCTGTTGGGTCGGCTGTCGGCTCAGGTGAAGGAGTTGCAGTCTCAGTTGGAGTCGGTGTTGGACTCGGAGATGGAGAAGCTTCCGGAGTCGGAGCAGGTGTAGGCACTACTCCGTTGTAATACAAAGTGTTTTCAGGTGCAGTAGTAGATACAAAAGTTTGCCATTGATTCTGTGTGGCAATAGAACAAAATAAAGCTGCAATATTTCCCTTGCCTTCAAAGAATTGATTGCTGTTATCCCAACCAACATTAAAGACTCTAGATTCGCCACCTGTATTTGCACAGGTAACTGTTATCTGTCCTGTCTGCTCTGCATGGGATGCTGGTATAAACCAGATTGATGTTCCGAAAGTTAAGAAGAATACTGCTAGTAGGCCTCTAACTCTTTTCTTATCCATATTTGGGAACCTGTTCCTATTAAAGTTAAGTGGTCTTTCATCAAGATAATGAATAGATCAATGGCGGCTTGTGGCCGCAGATTGATTGGGGCATCTAGCTCCCATAGATAATCATCAAATGCCATAATCCCACCGGGCTTAAGTGCTTTCCACGCTAGGCTGGCATCTATAAATACTGCTTGTGCTGTGTGATCTCCATCGATGTATATGAAATCGTAGATCTCTTTATCATCTGTGGTTGCAAGAAACTTATGACTTTCCATCTTGCATTTAATTACATTAGAAAAATCTTTTAACTTATCATCGTAGACTTTCTCAACATCCGAGAAGTCCATCGTATGGTGGATCTCTTCATCAGATCCTTGCCAAGTATCAACATCCGTAAGGATGGAACTCTTGTCAGTAAGTATGTTCTCCATCAGCCATAGGCTGGCATCGCCGGTATAGACACCTATCTGTAGGAAGTGAAGGTTTGTCTTACCCTTGAACTCTTGAAGGTATTCGCTGAAGTAGCCCTTAGATGCAATGTTAAACCAGTTAGGGTATTTACTTTCGCTTGGATGTGACGATGTCATATATCAAGTCTACCTTTATTTGTAGGGCATTGACCTGATCCTTGAGGCTTGAGCCACCATTGGTTTTAAGTTCTTGTAGATAGTGGATAACCATCCAACGGATACCGGCAGCAAAGCCACCAATAATTGCAAGGATAGATACTGTAAATGCTGCCCAGTCCATAGCCGACATCAGACTACCGTTCTCATAGTAATGGTAATGATTCCACCAAAGTTCTCATTATTGCCAGATGGTGGAGTCATTCTTGTAAAGGCAATCTCTTCGATAACAGCATCGAAGTTTTCACCAGATGTAAAGTCTTGCACAAGAACTGTTGCACCTTCCGATTCAACAGTTTCTAAAGCTGATAGGCGATACTTGGCTCCGCCCAAAGTTCCGTAACGAGTATTACGGCGATCTGATTCAAAGTCATAACACATCAATGGGAGTTGAATAAGGCGTGATCGAGTAGGGCTAGGGATAGCCTTGATGGCATAACCCTTCATAATTGCACCCTTGGTTGAATCAGATGTATTGCGATATAAGGTAAAGGCTAACTGGCCATTGACCTGAGTCGATGGGTAAGCAGCAGATAGATCGAAGTCTGTGTTGTATGCATTGCCGGTAGTCAGGGTTGTAATCTGAGTACGGCCTTCATTAGCATCAGCATAAATTTCAATGTTTCCTGAAAGAGTTCCGGTCTCAACACGGACACGCTTCCATGCTTTCTTTTCTAGCGTTCCCCAGTTAACGATTGCTGTTTGAACTGTTCCTTCTGATACAAGGTTTGTTGCGTGTTGTAACCATGTTCCACTTGAATGAACGGAGAAGAATAGTTGTGCAGATGTAGGGAAGAATCCCAAAGCATCTACTGATCCTGTAGTTCCAGTTCCAACGATGTCTGTTGCATAAGGATAAGTTCCATCATCAAGTAGTTGTCCAAGATAAATGCGATAAATGCCAGAGGAGCCACCAATTCCAGCCTTAACACCTGCATAGATGTAAGAATCTCTAGCTGCAAAACCAAGGATTGGGTTAGTTGTATTAAAGATCAATGGGCCATAGACGATAGTTGCATCATCTGCGATGGCTGCAATACGGACACCTCGAGAGGTTCCGATGGCAAGGTAGGTTCCAAGGTATCCAAAAAGTGATCGAACTGTCTCACCTCGAGGGATGTCGGCTACAGATACAGCAGCACCTAAAGCACCGGTTGAGTCTGGAGCAATCTTAAAGATTGCAGACTTATCTCCAGCATAACCTGCTACATAAATTGCACCACGACCTTCTGCGATGCTAGACCAAGTCCAACCAATAGGAACTGTGGTTGTATTAGCAACGGCAGTTACTGTTGAAAGGTTAGTAGTTGTTCCATGGCTTGTAAATAAAAGTTCGTATACGGCAGCAATAGGTGAAGTTCCTGTTACATAACTAATACCAAGCATAAAGCGATTCTTTACATACTTGATAGCAGCAGATGTAATATTTGCTGTGTTAATTGAATAGTGATTATGAAGGCTTGGGCTTGTAGCAGTTAAATCATAATCATAAATATTTGTAGCCGTGACAAGAACTAAAGATGTTCCGTCTGTTTCTGCCGCTAGAATCTCAGTAGACAAAGCTGATCCAAGAATAAGAGAAGTGGCTGTGCCATCTGCCGTTACTCTGGCAACTCGAACTGCTGTGCTGCCTGCTGCTGCACAATCAATGTGTAATAAGTAATCTGTTCCGTTAATGGTGGCAGGTAATGAGATTACTCTTCTAGATGAGTTGGTTGCTGCTGGATAAACCTTAGTTGTATCTTTAAGTAAAGATATTTGGCCCGGAGTCCATGGGTCAATGCCTTGTCCGGTAAAGTAACGGAAGCGTAATTGTTCTGCGTTACCTTCTAGTGCTTCCTGAAATTGAACACCTTCACCAAGGTGAAAGGATGTCTGAGATCGAACCCAAAGACCTGAGTCAAGGGTCTGTTCACCCGGTTCACGAGCTTGGTCAACACGCTCATACTTCCATCGAGCAGTAGATCTACGATAAGGAGTTGTGTCGTTAACATTCAAAAGGAATGGCAGACCACCAATAGCCACATCAAAGGCATAGGTATTTGGATCATAGTATTGAGAGCTTCGACCTGTGAGGTCGAGGATGACGGACTCTGAAATGTCCGGTGCTTTAGATTGCTTTAATACCACGCCATCTCCTTATAGAAAATTATGAGAGTTCTTACTTACGACATTGGGCGAGGACACTCCCGAAACTGCCCCTGTTTCAAACTTAAAGAACTATTAGTGCTGCTTCTTCTTCAGTTAACGGTTCTCCTGCTACAAGTTTTGCTTTAGCAGATGCTCTAAGTGCTTCCTTTGCTGCTAATGCAGCTCTTTCTGCACTTACCTGTGCATCAAGTTCTATGCGAAATGCTTCTTCTGCCGCAACTTCGGCATCTGTCATTTCAATCTGAACCGGGATACCGCAGTTTCCACACTTGGGTTCGCAGCCTCCACAGCAAATTACTGTACGAGTTGGGTTTGGCATTTTTTCTCCTTATGTGTTTGATAGTCCATATAAATGCATTGATGTTCCAACAACAAAAGTGCCGTTACGAATGTTAAGTGCAAGAGATGATACCGCTGAGGTGACTGCTGTAAAAGTTCTTGACAGACCATTGTATTGATTAGATGCAGAATTTTCTGTGTTGAAAAGAGAAGCTATGTTTTTTTCTTGCGAGCCAGTATAATTTGGAATTACTATTTCAGTAAAACCAAAGATGTTTGTGCCATAGTTGCTTGGCACAGTAATGTTTTGATAGTAACCAGCTTGACCGCTTCTTGGACTTCCGCCATCGTTTGCATCCACATATCCATTTACATATGAGTTAGCATTTCCACCATTAAGCCATAATTCAGATGCATCCAAAACTGTAGATGATCCACGATCACTAATAAAAAGCTTGAGATGTGTGTATGTTGTTGGAATCGAAGACAATGTAATTGTAGTTGTGGTTGCACTTAAGATATTTTTGCTTATCAATTTGTAAGTGATTGCCATATTAAGCCGCCTTTATTCCATAGATATTTACTGTGGATCCAACTTGAAAAGCATCACCAGAAGTATCACAAACAAATTTTACTGAGTTTACTGCCGCAGTTCCAAACCATGCTGTCGAAAACATTCCCGGAGCATTTCCATAAAATTTACTTAAAATTTGTTTATACGCTGAAGTGCTTGAGTAGTCATTGATATGAATTGTATCTGCTGAAAATCTTCCAGATGCAGATGGCATATCGTTTACGACTAAAGCTGCTGCCCGACCTGATGTTCCACTTTGATTACTATATGGACTTCCGGCTGTAGGGCCCTTAATTTGAGTCCAATAATAGTTATTTCCAGTATCGTTATTTAATACAAGAGAAGCACTATCATCTGCGTAACTAGAAGAACATCTAAATGATGTAATTATTTCAAGATCTGTATATGTTGAAGGAATTGAAGAAAGAGTAATGCTTGCTGTTGCAGATCCAGTTACCGTATAACTGGCAATATGGTCATATGTTGCTGGCATTTTTTACCCCTTTATTCCGTAAAGCGAGACACGAGTTCCGACTCTGAAATTTCCTGCTTGAGCAAAAAACCTTAAACTTGATATTGCAGCAGTTCCTGTCCAATGACCAGAACGATTTAATACATATCCAGTTTGGGTAGCATTAGCTTGCGATCCAGTAATAGCGTTGACAGTTTTCTTTTTTGAAGTATTTGCATAATCAAGTATTGTTGTAACATTTTGCCCAGATATAGATGTTCCACTAGTATGTGTGTATCCTGTTTTAATATGGTTTACTGCTCCGGAAGACCATCCACTTGATATGGCACTTCCATCACCAAATAATTCGTGCCAGTAATAATTACTTCCTGTGTCTCCATTGATCTGCATATACACATTTGCTTGGTCAGTTTGTATTGAATATATTCTTATTTGCAGATGTGCATATGTGCTTGGTATGGATGAAAAGTTAACCTCAGAGGTTGTGCTTGATGTCAATACTGATGCAATAGATTCAAAAGAAGTATCTCCTCCTGCTGCAAAAGATCCAAAACCAAAACCTTTAGCAGATTGCGTTGTAAGCAATGGCATGACTACCCCCTATTAAGCAAACTTGGTTTGTGATGCTAATACAGTAAATGTAGCAGATGCTGTCTTAATGATTGTGAATACATAGGCATCAATAGATGATGCGTTTCCAGCAGCTACTGCTGTTCCGCCTTGCCACTTTGGAGTGACTGATGATCCATCAATCTGGATTGTATTTGGATAGTAGGCAGTAGTTCCATTGGTATTTAGCCACACTACAGTCATGGAGTCACCAGTAGCCAATGCAGTATTAAGAGATACAGTAGAGCTGTATCGAATGTTAAGAGTATGGTTTGCTGAAGCATTAGATGTGTAATACCAGATAGATGCTGTCTCAACATTTAAGTTGATTGTTCCTGTTGCAGCAGAAGCTACAACATTGACATCTTCTTCAAGCCCTCGAACTATTGTGTCTTCAAGGGTTCCACCCTTTGCTCGGGCTAGAGGGAATCCACCTGCTGTGGATCCATCGTGGACTACTACAACATCCTTATCAGTATCTACTGTCAATTCGCCCAGTAGTCCTGTAAAGGATGCGTGTTGTGCCGTAGTTCCTCTACGGCGTTGGAATGCGAATGGCATTAGATCGTTCCCCAATCTGATAAGGAAGCCCAAGAAGCTGAGGTTCCGTTGTTTGTTAAGAAGTAACCACTAACCCCAGCGGAGATCGCTGGAATATAGCTTGCTGCTGCGGTTGCACTATTAGCCGCCGAGGTGGCTGAAGTAGCCGCAGAAGATGCGGATGTTGCTGCACTAGATGCTGAAGTGCTTGCACTAGATGCGGATGTTGCTGCTGATGTAGCAGAGGTAGATGCAGAACTTGCTGAAGTTGCTGCTGCTGTAGCCGAGTTATTAGCTGATGCAGCAACAGTAGAGATATTGATATAAGTAGTTGATGTTGTATCAGATGTTGTTATGTCACCCATATCACGGACAAGACCTGCACCTGTAACATCAATTAAGGATGAATAGGTTGATGCTGCTGAACTTGCTGAAGTAGCAGCAGATGAGGCACTCGTTGATGCAGAACTTGCAGATGTTGCGGCAGCAGATGCTGAGTTTGCAGCAGAGGTAGCAGAATTTGCTGCACTTGTTGCTGATGTAGCAGCAGATGTAGCGGAAGTAGCAGCCGAAGATGTTGATCCAAACAAGGTATCAATGTATGACTTGTTGGTTGCATCGGTAGATGATGTAGGGGTAGCAAGATCTGTAATCTTGTTATTGCCCATTGACAAGGCACCTGTCATGGAATCGCCAGCTTTGGCAACCTTGGTTCCAATAGATGTGGCTACGGTTGTAGCAAAGTTTGGATTATCTCCAAGAGCATTGGCTAACTCATCAAGAGTATCAAGGGTTCCCGGAGCAGAAGCAACTACATTGGCTACTGCTGTATCTACATAAGACTTGGTTGCAGCATCTGTGTTGGCAGATGGTGTTCCAAGACCGGTTACCTTGTAACCACCACCGGCAAGATCAGAACCTAATGTTCCGCTTGTGATTGTCTTAGATGTAAGAGTGGATGCAACTCCATCGAGGGTTACTGTTCCGGTTGCATTAGGAAGAGTGATTGTTCGGTCTGCTGTTGGATCAACTACTGTAAGGGTAGTCTCATAAGAATCAGCAGTTGCACCCTCGAATTGAATTCCACCGTTTGCAATTACTGCACCATCTAAAATCTTTGATGAAAGAGTTTGTGCATCCGTATCGCCAACCACATTACCGGTTACTCCGTGGACACCTGCTGTTGTTGGAACGGCAGCAGATCCAATGTGAGCTGAGAACTCATTAAAGTCCTGACCAGAAACCACATGGCGAACCGTAGCTCCTGCGGAGTGAGCCACATTCGATGTTGAGTCTTCACCACGAGTTACAGTAAGTGTAGTTCCACCACCTGATGCAGTTACCTTAACAAGTTCTTCCTTGTTGGTATCTGGATCGATAACTAAGGTGTAAGGGTAGTTGCTTGGAAAACCTGTTACTAGGTCAAGCGTGATTGATAGAACAGTACTATCGATACCGGTTGATAGCGATGCCTGTTTTGCTGTTGAGGCGTAGTATCTTTTTTGGGCCATTAGTTACCTCGTATAGTGGAGTCGGGGTGGATAAAGATCTCGAAGGCCAGCAGCTTCTTGCTGTAGTCGTTGCTGGTATAGACCAAGATAGAATCGTGCAACGGATGTTCCGCCACCGATTGGCTTGGATTGATCCATCATGTCTGCTTCTACTGACTGAGAAGGAATTCGTGCAGCATCTGAACCAACGATAAGTCGAGCAATAGTTCCATAAACAATTACATCGATAGTAGATGATGGAAGACCGGTTACAGTCTCAAAGATGTCGCTTTCAGATGACATAACAGATGGGGCTTTTGCATAGATAACCTGAACAGTTCTGCCCGGATCAATCATGTCAAAAATATTGATGGTCTTACCATTGGCAAATTCTGTTGTATTGGCAGTCTTGTCTGTGTCATACCTACGGACATTGAGCCATTCCTTGGTTGAGCCAATGGTCTGCCACTTGACATTGAGGACATAGTCGGCAGTAGCCGGAAGTGAGTAGGCAGTAACGGCTGAGTTGAAGCTAAAGGTGTGTGTGCCTACCCCAAAGAGTTCTGGGTAGACAGCCAAGATTGTGTCGTTAATAGCCTGCTTGACCATGAAGCGTGGGTATTGAGGTGCAATTACCACCTTGGTCTGATTGGCCGCCGTAGAGGCTGTGGTGCCTCTAAAACCCCTACCCCAAGGGGCAAGGTAGACCTGCTTGGTTAGGTTGTCTGTTCGATCTACATACATCAGTTCAGAGCCAACCTCGATGATTCCACGGCCCATCTGGGCAGTCTCATTTACTACGAAGTCTGTGGCTGTGGTTGATGCAATTCCACCGGATTGGTTAATCCAAGTAGCAGTCTCCTGCTGGGCCCCATAACTCTGGATCTGCCCAAGGACTCGTTCTACGATTCCGCCAAATGTTGTTGTCATGAAGACCTTGCTCTCAGGGCTGCGGCAGCAGCCTTATCAGTAGTTCCACCAAGTTGATTACAGACCCCACGAAGGTCTTTGTAATTAGGCCGAGTGTTTCCAGCCTTGACATTTAAGGCACCAACAACACTAAGTCCT
>Ga0208783_10000160_pt1 | contig 40219 bp, 39 predicted proteins | sample DEB19_08_DNA_2_FD_184529 | JGI IMG/M metagenome (GOLD analysis project Ga0208783, IMG submission 184529) | Aqueous microbial communities from the Delaware River and Bay under freshwater to marine salinity gradient to study organic matter... | ecosystem: Environmental > Aquatic > Marine >... | reverse complement strand
GGCCAAGGCGCCGCTCGCGCGCGATCTGCGATTGGTGCTGATGGTGATGAAAATTTCGCAAAACCTGGAACGCATCGGCGACGAGGCTTCGAAGATTGCCAATCGCGCGCGCGATCTGGCGCAGGAAGCGCCGCTCAAGATCAACCTGGATATCGCCTACATGGCCCGGCTGGTGATTGATATGTTGAAGGGCGCGCTGGATGCCTTTGTCAAGCGTGATGCCGTGGCCGCACGTCAGCTCATTCCGCGTGACAAGGAAGTGGATGCGCTGAATAAGCAGTTTCAGGCGGAACTGGTTTCGCTCATGACCCAGGAGGGTGCGAATGTCCGCCGCGCCCTCTGGCTTACGGTGGTCTCGAAGAGTCTTGAGCGCATTGCGGACCACGCCACGAATGTCGCTGAGGACGTGGTCTATCTCTGCGAAGCACTCGATATTCGCCACACGGGCAAGAACCCGCCTCCGCCGACTGCCTGACCCTCTACTGCGGGTCTAAAAATCCAACCCCAGTCCGACGATAAGCCGGAGGTCGTCCGGCTTGGGTTCGATACCATCGGCGCCTATTTTCGGATTACTGATGCGATCCCAAGTGAGTGAAACGTCGAGGTCTAGTTGCTTGGTGACGTCCACGGAGAAGGTGGCCACGGCGTGGTGCGTGGTTTCGCCGACCTCCTTGCTGGTGTATTGTCCACGATATTCGAGGATGAATTCCAAACGTCTGGTGATGTCCCAATCGAGCTTGGAGCCGAAGGTCAGGGCACCGTTGCTTTTTTCAATGGGCTCGCCGGGTTGGGCGGAATCGAAACGGACGACCTGATAGCCGGGGCCGGTGGTCACGTTCCATTCAACCGTCGGCGTGTAAAGGATGTCGTAACCCACGCCCACGCCGCCGGTGATCCGAGAGTCGAGATTTTGGAACGGGTCACGGTAGTATTCGAGGTAGGGCACCACGAGGTAGAGGCGGCGCGAGAGCCAAAGGTCGAACTCCGAATTGACGCGGTGATTGTTGGCGCTCTCCACGTTGTCGAGGCTGCTGACATTGCCGATGTAATCGAGGCTCAAGCGTGTGCCAGCCGTGCGACGTTGCAAACGTGCTTGGGCGCTGTATTCCACCTGTTCGGTGTTGCCCGCCCGCAGGGTCAACCCGACCGACGCCTTGCCCGACCAGTAGTTTCGGCGCGAGCCGCCGGGGGTCATGCTGAACAGCAGCGCACGGGGATAGGCTTCAGTTTCTTCATTCTGCACCTTGACCAAATCGGGCGTGATGGTGACCGGGCCGTGGGCGGCGGTGCCATCGTCGAACAACACATCAAGATACTTGGGCGAGCGCAGTTGCCGAACATCCGCCCAGTCAAAGGACTGATCATTTAGCTCGTCGCTTTCAAACTCCAGCTTTTGGTCCTGCATGGCCTTGATGCGACCCTTGAGCCACTCGCCGGACTTGAGTTGCACCCAGTCAAATTTGTCGTCGGGTGGAATCCAGTTCAACGGCGGCAAATCCGTCGGCTTCCGGTCCGGCTCTGGAGTGGAAACAATCAGGCTGAAATTGGTGGTCAGGATCTCGTTGGTGACGGTGACTACCGCGTAATTGGTTATGGTCACGACATTCGTCAGCGTCACCGTATTGGTGACGGTCGCGGGTTCGGCGGCGGCAAGATGGGTCAACATCACCCCTGCCAGCAGGGTTGCTCCCAAGGTTCGCAGGGGGGGCAGGGGCGTTGTCTTTTTCGTCATCTCCATCGTTCGAGTGCCTACTGGGCGGGAATTGTAATTAACGGGATTTTGCCAGTGTCGGCAGTGTCGGCCAATGAGAAGAAAAACATGACGGCCGTGAGCGCTCGTTTCGTCTGCCAGTCGCCATCCTCGATCCAGAACCAATGGTCGCGATATGGCACGGCAACAAATGCATGGGCGGGCTTCTCCTTGCCGCTGCGGATGCGCACCCCGCCCGACTGGATTTCCGGGGACGAAACTTTGGGTGTGGGTGTTGCGCTGTGGTCTTTCACGTGCGCTTCTGGCACCTCCGCATAGCTGGCAAAGGCCTGCATGATTTGCAGCATCGAGCGGCTGTTCACTCCCAGCTCACCCTCGGCTCCACGAATGGGTGAGTAGGTGAGCGTGTATTTTTGGCCTTCGGCGGGCAGCTTAAGCAGGCGGCGGATCTCCGCAATTTTCTGCTTGGTGTCGTCAAAAATGTCCTCTCCCCGAAAGAAGAGGACCGCCGTTGCATTCTTGGCCTTGTCCTCCTCAACTCGCATCCCGACCGCGCCCTCGATCTGCACCTCACGCAACAGCCGTAGCGCTTGAGTGAATTCTGGGTCTGCATCACGTATGGCTCCGGCGGATGCCGACCGGTTGCGCACGCCGTTCAAGGACTCCACGGTCAGGCCCAGCAGGAAGTCGGCGGGATAACCCGCTTGCAGCATGAAGAAGATGTTCTTTGGATCAATGGGGGTGACCAAGCCGCGCAGGAATTTTTCACCCGTCATCGGCACATAGGTAATGGTGGGCCGGTCGGTGAACTTTGCCGAACCTTCCAGCGTGGCCGTATTGCCACCGAAGGAGGTGGTCTCGGGGAAGCTGCCGCCAACCGTCATGCCCGTCTCCAGGGAATAGCCGCTCACCACGGAGGACACATCCACAAACACGGGCAAATCCATGTAACGCAGCTTGACGATGTTGAGCAGCGTCTGTTGCTTCCAAGAATCCGCGATGGCCGAACTGTAATCAAACCGATCCACCGCCACGGTCTTTGGCCCCACGTGTGTGCAGCCGGCGAGCAGACCAGCGAGACCGAGCGCCACCAATCGAGTGGGAGGAAGGTTGAATTTCATGGGGATATGTGCGTTCCGGTCTCAGCATTCATCAGCAAGTCAAGGTCGCTCGCGTCGACAGACGCGGGCTGTCGCAAACCGGTAAACCAGCGCTGCTACTAACGCGATGATCACCAGCAGGACACCCTTCCAGAAGGCGTAGTCCACCACGGCCTTGCCGCTGGCTTCGGCCTTGTCAACAGCGGGGGAAACCTTGTCGGACAAGGCAGCGATATTGGTTGAGCCCAGCGTCCGATCGAGTGTGGTGAGCAGCTCGGTGAGTCTTTGTGCGGTCGCGCTCAACTGCGTGGCGGTTTCCGCGTAGTCCAGAATGCGGAAAGGCTCCGCGTTGGTGTCGGACGACGAGGTTTTGTTCGTTTCACCCACCCCCAAGCGTTTCATCAGCGCGTCAAACGTCGTCAGCGTCGTGTTCAACGAATCGGACATGTCGGTGCCGGCGTTCATCAGGGCTGAGAGGTCTTTCTCCTGCGACTTGAGGGCTTTCAGAATTTCCTCCCGTTCGGAGCTGACCTGATCGGGAAGTTTTTCCGCCACGGTGGCAAAGCGTTCCAGGGAGGCCGAGATCGCCGTGGAATTGGAAACGATCTGTTGCACCGCCGGCGTCTCGGTGGCGTTGATGCTCAGCAGTTCGGTCTGCCAGCGCAGCATCGAGGGCATTTTCTGAGCGACGTAAAGCGCGCGCTCGGCAAATAAACGAGTTTGGGCGATTTCACGCACGGCCGGGTCCATGCCCGCAAACGGGTCCAGCATGAGCAGGCCCAGCACGTTGCCTCCTCCTCCGGCCTCCGGCTTCTTCTTTTTGAATATTTCCTTGGATAATTCCAGGGTGCGCGCTCCCAGCATCCGGTCAGAAATCGGATTCATGGCCCGCCATGTTTGAATGGCATCGCGCAATTGGACCTGTTGGTCATTGCTGAACGCCCGGCTGACCAGATGCCAGACGTTCGTCTCGCCGTTCTGACAGCTCACCAGCATTGGCCGGGCAGAATCACCGAACACATTGGGGACCCAATGTTCCTCCAGCGCCATCCGTGTCACCGTCACGAATGCTGCCATGTCGATCAGGTTGGCAAACGCGTTGGGGCCGGCGGCGATCGAGGTGGTTTCCGTGGTGAAGCCGATCTTTATCCGCAACAAATCCCGGGCATCGAGCGTGTTCGTGCCACTCTGCAGCTGGTCCGCTGCGGCAATCATCTGGGCGGAGAAGCCATCCGCGAAACGTTGCAACGTCTGTTGCACATCGACCGGATCCACCGTCTGCTTTTCCCTCTGTCCTGACGTGACGCTATTGACGGCGCGGGCGGGCAGTTCAGCGGTGGACTTCACGACATGACAGCCAACTCCAGCAATTGCCAGCATCAATAATAACGCTGCAAGTCCCGGAAGACGAGTTGTCTGGTGGCGTTGCATGGTTCAAGGAAACAGTCGATGGACAGCGTCGAACAAGATCAATGCGCCACCTTCAAGTCCTTCATCACTTCAAACACGGCCTCGCGGATGTTCGCCTCGCGCGCGCTGTCGGATGCGTTGCGTAGCACGGGACGCGTCGCGTAGTGACGTTGCAGCAGTTTGCCAGTCTTGGAGTCAAGGATGTCCACGAGCAGGGTGCCCGCTTCGAAATAATTCGGCGTCTTGTTGCCGGTGTAAGCCTTGTGCGCCTTGTCCTGTAACTCCCACGCGTCGCGGCCATGGCCGAAGTAGGTGTTGACGCTTTCAGTGGAGACATTGTTGCCGAGGATGACGAGGTAGGCAACCGTCACCTCGCCGCCCGTGGTCACCTTGGTCAGGCCCTTGTCGGTCAGGTAATCCGTGAGCGCCTGCTGGATCAGTGCGTGCGCCTGCTCGCGATTGTCGGCGAACTCCGCTTTCGCAGGCACGCCGCCGTTCACAAAGCTGAATGACTTCGCATGGACGGCGCCGGTGTCCACGCGGATGGGGGTGGAGGAGCAGCCGGCGAGAAAGAACGCGGCCGCCATCGTCAGAAGTGAGTTTGTCCAGGTGAGGTTTTTCATGATGGAGAAGTGGGTTCGAGTGCTTGCTAAAAATGGCCGAAAAGTTTACTCGCCCGCGGCCGTCCAGCGGCGGAGCGCCCTGGCGAGTGTGCCGTCCTGCACACTGGTCTCGATGAACTCGTTGGCCTGCGCCAGCAATGCATCGTCATTTTTCCGCACGGCCCAAGCCAGATGTTCCTCGCTCAATGCCATCGGGACCACGGTGAGCCCATCGGCGGCGTGCTTGCCGGCGAGGTGCCACACCAGCGTGGAATCGCTGACAAACAGCCCGATCTTCTTCCTGATGAGGGCTTGGGCGGCATCCTCGCCGCTTTCGAAGGCCTTGAATCTTGATTTGGGGAAGTCACGTTGCACGAGGAACTCACCGGTGGTAGCGCGCATCACGCCGATGGTGCCCGCGGGCCGGGGCGGAAAACCAAAGGAGTATTCATGGCTGCTTTCACGCCGCACCAGCGCCATCTGGCCCACCGTGGCGTAGGGTTTGGTGAAATTGACCATGTAACGGCGCGCCATCGTGACAGACATGGAAGACATGATGATGTCCGTCTTGCCGTCATTGAGATGATCGATCTGGTCTTTCCACGGCACCTGCACGAATTGGACTGTGCGTCCCAACTTTTCGCCGAGTGCCCGGGCGAGATCAATTTCAACCCCCGCCAGTTCCTTGCCCTGCTTGAAGACCATCGGCGGAAACACGGGGGAGATGCCCACGCGAAGGGCGGGCTTGGCAGCAGTGCCTGATTCGTCCGCGCCAAACGCAGCGCCAGTAAAGATAAGGCCGACGAGCAGGGGGAAAAATGATTTCATAGGCCGGAGTGTATGGATCAGGCCCTTGCCCAAGCTTTGGCATCGGCCAGTTTTTCCGGGGGAAAGAATTCGATGGCGACGCGCCGCACGCCCTTGCCGGTGAAGACTTCAGCAGTCTCCTTCCACTTGGTGTCGCCCACGACGGCGATCTTGCGAAGGTGATCGTCGAATTCCATCTGGAAGGAGATGTCACCCCAATCACCGGCCTTTGCGAGTCCTTGGAAGTCTTCCAGCACCGTCAACAGGCTGATGGGGCCATGTTCGCGGATCAATCCGCCCGCGCGCTTTTGGATGGCGGCCATTTCCTCGAATTTCAGGAGTCCAGAGACCCGCGAGGTCAGGACGCCACCAGAATACTCAATGATTTCTGCGCTCATGGTCCAATGTTTGGTGCGGGAGTGTAGTCTAACGGATGAGCTGGTCCTTGGCCATCGCTTCCACCACCATCTTGGTCAGCCTGTCGGCTTCCACCAGCGGATCGGTGGTGCCGTCTTTGATGACGGTTTCCGTGAGGGCGGACCAGATGCGTTTCTCGGACGCCAAATCATACAAGCTGCTGTCGAGGTAGAGGGTCTTCTTGTCGCTCGACCACACGGTGCTCATGTCGGTGAAGGCCACCGTGTAGTAATCATACCAGCCGTAATAGCTGCCAACTCCCGTGGTGGTGCCGACGTAACGCTCGGATCCGGCGCGCACAGAACGATTAAAGGTCTCACTGTCCGCGAGGCGCACGATCAGCACGGCGTCCGCGCCTGCTGCGCGCAGTTTTACCGCCGCTGCCTCCTTGTCCGCTTTGATGTCGGGCAAGGTCATCAGTTCGTGGGTCGCCGTGGCGGTTTGTCCGCGGGCTTTCATGTCGCGCACGAAGCGATTCTCAAAGCCGATGCGCATAAGCCCGCGCTCGTCCACGCCGATGACGGCAACCTTCTTCACGGGAGAGGCTGGCGCGGTCGGGGCTTTCCAGGTTTGCTCCAGCTTGGTCGAGGCGCAACCGCTCGCGAACAGGGCGGTTAAGACAGTGAGGGCGGTTGTGACGTTTAGAACATTTTTCATTTCGATCGGATTTATAAGAGTTTACCCGGCCCGCGTCACAGCGGGGAGAAAAATAATCCAGTTCCCCGGCGCTTAAAAATGAAACCCAAATCCAGCAATGAAACCCTGGATGTCAGTGTTCAACGTGAATCGATTTCGGCTGTATTCCTCATGCAGGTAGCGGTATCCCACTGCGCCAGAGCAACGTTTGCCGAAGCGGCAGCTCAAGCCGCCCATGGCCTCCCAGCTCAGGTCGGCGGGGCCTTCCAGTCCACCCAGCGTTCCTTTGGCAACAATCGACCACTTCGGAGTCAGATTGTAGGAGAGGTCCGCGCCCGCGATCGGGTCCACCCATGCGTTGTCGCTATCGGCGCTGAACGAGGGCAGCAGATTACCATTGGCGACCACTTCCTCTTTCACATGCCACACCCTTGCTCCCGCAAGCAGTGTGGCGTGCAGCTTTCCCTCGATCGGCAATCGGTAGCTGAAGGCGGTGGTGCTGTGGATGAAATCGGATTCGAGATTCACGCTTTGAAACGCGGGGCCGGGGTTCGCCGCATCCGTGTCCAAGCGCAGCCAGGCGAAATCCCACCATAGGCCGATGTCCTTGTAGCGCGCCTCGGCGATGAACATCGCGCCGCCGCTAATGCGTGTGTCAAACCGCGATGCTTCCGGCGGAGTGGAAGGGGGCGTGTCTGGCAGCGTGGTCTCCACTTCGATGCCCGCCACCCAAAGATAGGGGGTGAAGCTGAAGGCCCAATCGGACTTCCTGCTGGGCTCCACGGCAGCCTCTGCGGTCCGCTCGGCTGCTTGTTCCGCGGCGGCCCCATTGGCTGCCGCCAGTGCCAGCGCACTGACCAGCCTTGAAATTGAAATTCTCATCAATGTTTTTTGCTTTCGACTGAAGCAACCAGCTTTGCCCGTGTTGTTCACTATTGCAAGGTGATCGCGTCAACCATGTCATCGGCCCAAACGCCGTCGCGGTGGACACCCAAGCTTCAACTCTGGCGGAGGGGCGCGCCCTTGCCGCCAAGGTCACGCGCTTGGACGCGGACCTGACTTGCTCATGGCGGACTGCACCTAGTTCGCGGCCTCCGCCATGGCTGTGGCCCAGCCGGGTGGGGCGATCCTGGCGCCTTTGATCTCGTCGTGGATCTGGCTGAACTCGCCCGCATCGAGCCAGACGCCGTCGCACTTGGGGCATTGGTCGATCTCCACCTTCTTCGTGTCGGAAAACCATTTCCTTTCCAGGACGGTGTCGGGACAACGCGGACATTTGCGTGGTTCGGTCAGCTTGACGTTGCTGACCGGCACCGACCAGATCGAGTGCAAGGTGTTGGCGGCGCTGGCGCTGACGCGCTCGACTTCGCGGGCGTCGAGCTAAATCCCCCCGCAACCGCCGTAGCAGAGGTCGAGGGTCAGATCACTTGCTCCTTTTTCGCGCAATGGATTCTTGCAAGCTGGACAGATCATCGTGATTCCTTTTGTTCGAGCTAGGGTCTCTGTTCAACACCGGGCAACGTGATTCAATATGAGCGCTTCCGGTGGCATGGCGGCGGCAGTTTGCGCCCAATCCTGCCGCGCTTCAAGCGTTGGCGTCACTTCTGCCCGCCGTGAAGGCCGCCGCCATTTCATCCGCCTGCACGGTGAGGCCCGCCGGATCGTAACCTTTCTGCATCACCACATGCGGCCCGCCGTGGTCGCGCGGTTCGAACTACTTCGCCAGCGGTCACGCTTTGAGGCTGATTTGGCGGACTTCCTGATAGTTGTTGGTGATGTTGCGGAGATTGGGGGTGGCCACAGATGTTTTCGCACCAACAAATCATGTGCGAAAGCGGAAGGTTCGGGCCCCTCAGGGTTATTCCAATTCAACCACGCGAAACAATTTCTGGCCGGGACTGACGGTGTTCGTGATGGTCATCGAACTGGCGCTGCCAATGTTGGTGCTGACGGCGCTCCATTGCACGAGGTTGGTGGAAGATTGCACCACGTTGGTCTGGCCGGGCGTGAGACCGCTCACGTCGAAGAGGAATTGGCTGCCAACAATGCGCGGCACTTGCAGCACGATCGCCTGCGGCCCGGTGACGATGATGGTGCCGGTGTTGTTGGGGTCCACGTCATCGCGATAGGTGAACGTGCCGGGATTGCTGAAAGTATTCGTGCCCGAAGCTCCAGTAAAGAAAAGCTCGGTTAACCAATAATCCGGATCTGAGACCTGCAGGTCGCTTGTAGCGGTGTGCGTAAAGTTTTCGTCGATGTTCACCCAGATCACCGTGTCGCCGACGTTGATGCTGAGTGTTGCTGGCGAGAAGCCGGTGTCATCCACGGAAACGGAAAAAGTGGCGGCGCCGGTTTGCGCGGCGAGGCAAACCGAAATCATTCCCGCCAGCGCCAGTTTGCAAACGTCTCTTGTGTGCACCTTCCATGAATGCTTTCAGGGGCGGTAGGCTGTCAAACCAATTCCCATACCTAGCTGCCTCCCCATCGCAACTGTAGTTACGCTGGGCCGAAATCAATACACCCATTGAATGCGCGTTAAGAAGCTGTCCGTGTTTCCAGTGGTGCCAAAGCGATCCAGCCAGGTGTGGCCCCAGCCGATGCCAAACTTCCAGCGACGCGTGGCCCACCAGTTGATGCCGAGGTAAGTCTTGTCAAAGCTTCCGCCTTGCACGGCGCCATCGTCCAGATCCACGTGCGAGAAGCGAGCCACGAGTTCTGGCGCGCCCCAATGACCCTTGGGCATGACCCGCCGTGCATAACCCACCGTGCGATCGTAAGGGCGCGTCTCGCCCGTGATCACCCAACTGGCCGTGAGGTAGTAGCCCGAAAAGCTCGGATCACCGGAAGCCGATGAATCCACCCACGCGCGATTGTATTCCGCCAGCACGGAGAACGGTCCTTCGTTCCACAACGCTTCCAAGCCGAGGTGCCAGGCGTGGTCGGCCGTGAGGTTGCCAGTGTCCACGTAGTTGTCCGCCACGTTGGATTCCGGTCGGCCCTTGTAACGAAGCGTGTCATTGTCCGCGCCGACGTAGCGACCGGCGACGCCCAAGTGCATAAAACTTTTACCCTCGCGTTCGTCCCACAGCAGCCCGGTGAGTCGCGTTGAAACATCCGTGCCGTTGTCCGCCAGCGAGTCACCGCTAAACCAAGCATCGTTGAACACCCCGGCGGATGCGGTCATGCGTTGGGTGTCGCCGATCACTTGCACGAACTTGAGGCCGACATTGCGGGAAACGAAGAAGGGGCTCAATACCCGCTCTGAGTGCGGGAGATTCGCTGCATCGCCCACCATTTCATAACCGAACGTCTCCTTGGTCTTGCCGACGGTCAGTTTGGTTGCCGGTCCGGCGAGCGGAAACGCGAGCGACAAATCGGTCAGGCTCCACAAGTCTTCGGGTTCGGTCTCGAAGCCCTTGTATTCCGCCGCGAGCAGGTAGCTGACCTTGTAGCCTGTTCCCACGGTGCCGCGGAACATGGCGCGAGCGGCACGTGCCTCCCATTGGTCTTGTTGTTTGCCGACCTGCCCGATGCTCGTGTTGTCCTGATCAAAGTCCGTGTAATCCGCGAGCAGGACCAGGCCGGGTTTCAACGTGAACCATCGCTCCCGCAATTGCGTCTCTTCAACCAATGACTGCGGCACGTCGGGCATCAGAAATGACTGCTCGGGGTCAGGCAACGGTGCTGGCTCGAATTCGCCCACGACGGGTGGCATGTCGGATTCTTCGGATTGCGCATGGACGGAGAGTTCCATTGCCAGACAAACGATCAGCGAGGCACTTGCTGAATGAAACAAACGCGCAACACGCCTTGCCATGTGACTGGAGAGTGCCGCCCGACCATGCGTCATAATTGGGTCCATGCGTTGAATGCCGGGGGGATAAATCCAGTGGACCCAGCGCGTCGTCAACGCATTTCAGATGGATAGATCCGTTTCCAGTCGCTCTTCATGTCCACGATGATCCAGCCACGCTGGGGTCCTTCATCGAGACCGCGATTCAGCTGGCCGATGTGGGATTTGCGGTCGTAGGCCCATTCGCGCTCGGCGTCGGTGTGGTGAATGATTCCGGCAAGGCGCGGGCCGCTGCCGCGGGTCGTCCATTCGAGCATCTGGAAATCCCCATCCGAATTGCCGAAGGCCATGATCGGGCGGCGACCGATGTGCTGCTGGATGCCGACGGGCTTGCCCGCTTTGTCGTCAATGAAGTTCAACTCGGGCAGGCGCACGATGACGGGCTTGCCGTCGCGCACTTCGTATTTCGTCTTGATGCTGCTGCCGATGACCTGCTCGGGCGGGATCCCGTAAACGCGTTCCGCCCAGGGACGCATGAACTCGATGCCGCCGCCCGAGACGATGAACGTCTTGAAACCGTTCGCGCGCAAATAGGCGAGCAGTTCCAGCATGGGCTGATACACCATCTCGGTATAGAGCTTGCCGGTCTTCGGATGTTTAGCGGTGGTGATCCAGTCGGTGACGATCTTCTCGAACTCCTCCGTGGTGGTGCCTGCATGAGTGGCCATCGCCATTTCAATCAAAGCATGCTCGCCACCCGCGAGCGCCGCATTCGCGTCGCCTTTCAGCACCGAGGCGAAGGGTTCCTTGGTTTTCCACTCGGGATGTTGCGGCGCGAGCTGTTTGATGCGGTCGAAGATGAAGAACGCCTGAAAATACATCGGCTGTTCGCTCCAAAGCGTGCCGTCGTTGTCGAACACAGCAATGCGCTCGGCGGGCGGGACGAAGTCAGCCGAACCGTCGGATGTGGTTTTCTCCACGAAGGCGGTGATGGCTTTCTTGGGTGCGGTGTCGTTCCAAGACGGTAGCGGGTCGGCGGCGTGTGCGATGAAGACGAGCAACAGAAGCGTGAAGGAAATGAGCGGTTTCATGGCAGAAAAGAAAAGGGGCGCCTCTCGCGAGGCGCCCCGCGGGGAATGGGGCGATTACTTGCCGCTCGCTCCGTTGCTCAAGTTTTCCATCACCGTGTCCAAGCTGAAGCTGCCGGGCCTCTGGCTAGGCGGGAATTCCTTGAACGTGGCGAGGAACTGCCCGACGAATTCTTGTGCCGGCACCAGCACGAAGGCGTGCTCTACGCGCCAGCGCGGATAGTCAATGCTCTCGTGATCGGCTTCTTCAAACGGGTCGGAGCGCAGGTTGAAGAGCTTTGGGAAACGCAGCGGTACAAAGGGATCCTGCCAGACATCGAGGCTGTGTGCGCGTTGTTCGGCAAAGACGATCTTCCACTGGTTGTAGCGCAAGCCAACGAGTGAGCCGTCGTCGTTGAAGTAAAAGAACTCCTTGCGCGGGCTGGGCGTCTTGCCCGCCAGTGCGTCGGTAAGATTGTAGCCGTCCAGATGCACCTTGAAGGTTTTGTTGCCGACCTTCATGCCCTTGAGCAGTTTCTCCTTCACATCGGGGTCGCCGGCGGCGGCGAGCAGCGTGGGCAGCATGTCTTCATGCGAGAAGATGTCGTTGAGCACCGTGCCGGGCTTGATCACGCCCGGCCAGCGGATCGCGCAGGGGACGCGGTAGGCGCCTTCCCAGTTGCTGGCCTTCTCGTTGCGGAAGGGCGAGGTGCCGCCGTCGGGCCAGGAGAATTTCTCCGCGCCGTTGTCGGTGGAATACATCACGATGGTGTTTTCATCGAGGCCCAGCGCCTTGAGCTTGTCGAGCAACTGGCCCACATGCCCGTCGTGTTCCACCATGCCATCGGGATAAATCCCCAGCCCGGTCTTGCCTGCGCTCTCCTTCTTGAGGTGTGTCCAGATGTGCATGCGCGTCGAGTTGAACCAGAGGAAGAACGGCTTGCCGTCTGCCTTGCGCTTGTCGAGGTAATCGAGTGAGGCTTGGAGAAACTCTTCGTCCACCGTCTCCATGCGCTTCTTGCCGAGCGGACCGGTGCTCTCGATTTTCTGGGTGCCATCGGGGTTCGCCCAAGTGTGGATCACGCCGCGCGTCTGATACTTCTTCACCATTGCGGGGTCTTTGAAGTAATCTGGATGCTCAAATTCCTCTTCGGCATTCAGGTGGTAAAGCGAGCCGAAGAATTCATCGAAGCCGTGCGCCGTGGGCAGATGTTCATCGCGGTCGCCCAGATGGTTCTTGCCGAATTGGGCGGTCGCATAGCCCTGACCCTTGAGCAGTTCGGCGATCGTGACGTCGCGGGCCTGCAAACCTTCCTTCGCACCCGGCAGACCGACCTTCAACATGCCCGTGCGGAAGCCACTCTGGCCGGTGATGAAGCACGAGCGTCCGGCGGTGCAACTTTGCTGGCCATACCAGTCGGTGAACAGGGCCCCTTCCTTGGCGATGCGGTCGATGTTGGGCGTCTTGTAGCCCATCATGCCTTGGTTGTAGGCGCTGACATTCCAGTAACCAACGTCATCGCCCCAAATGACGAGGATGTTGGGCTTTTTGACGGCGGCGTTGGATTGCAACGGTGCCCAGAGGGCCGCCGCACACGCCAGCATGAGCAGGATGGATTTCTTGGTCTTCATAGTTTTTAGAATTCTCCCTTCGCTGTGTTATTATCCTCTCCCCGGCACGGCGCCTTTTCCATCTCCTGAGATGGGTGCCTTCAACTACTGGGGCACAGGCAGTCGTATTGCTTGCTAGGTTCGGATTGTGAGACCGTAACCCAATGTCCGAATTTGTAAAGTGTTGGGTTGTGGCAGTCTGGTTACCACGGTTTGAATGGTCCAGGCGACAGGTTTTCTGAAGCTTGACTGTGCCGCCCTCCGGCCTACCTTTATTTCGTTGTTTGGCGAAATGAGAAAATGAACGAGTTTTTCCAACTCACCAAGGCGCTGGCGGATGAAAGCCGCGTGCGGCTGCTGCTGGCTCTGCGCGGTGGCGAACTGTGCGCCTGCCAGCTCACCGAGTTGATTCAACTCGCACCCTCCACGGTGTCCAAGCACCTGTTTCTGCTTAAACACGCCGGGTTGCTGGAATCCCGCAAGGAGGGTCGTTGGATTTACTTCAAGCTCGTGGGCAAGGACGCCCCGGGGGTGGTGCGGGAAGCGATGGCCTGGGTGAAGAAATCCCTCGGTCGCTCGCCGTCCGCACAGGCCGACGCCAAGCGGCTCAAAGAGATTCTGCAGAAAGACCCCGCTGAACTTTGCAAACGCCAATGCTGCCGATGAACGACACCAAGCCGACCATTCTCATTCTCTGCACCGGCAATTCCTGCCGCAGCCATCTCGCCGAGGGCATCCTGCGCGCCGCGGCTGGTGATCTGCTCGATGTGCAAAGCGCCGGATCCAAGCCCGCTGGCTATGTGCATCCGCTCGCGATTCAGGCGATGCGGGAGATCGGCATTGATATCGCCGCGCATCGCTCCAAGCACATGGATGAATTTCTGGCGCAGCCCGTGGAGACGGTGATCACGGTGTGTGGCAACGCCGACCAAGCGTGTCCGACGTTTCCGGGGCAGTTGAACCGCCATCATTGGGCCTTTGAGGACCCGGCGCACGCTCCCGGGACCGAGGAGGAGAAACTCGCCGTGTTCCGCGAGGTGCGCGATCAAATAAAGCTGGTTTTTGAAGCCTATGCTGCGGGGCGCCGCGACCAGTTGAAGGGATAGTTGCGGGTGAACGCTACTAAGTCGCGAAGCGTCTGGACTGCGGTGTCTTCCAGCACCGCTTTTGAGTTGTTTTGGATAAGGTGATGTTGAGCATGGGAAAGCGGCGCTCAAGCCGCACGCAGTCCAAACGCTGACACGCGATGTGAAGTCAGTGTGAGCATTCGTGACCGATTTATTTTATGAGCACAATTCTAACCCGAGATAGTGACCACGCCGTTCGCGACTTGGTGCGCAGTGGCTACGGCAAAATTGCAACCGACACTTCCAGCGGCGCGTGTGGTGAAGGTGTTTCGTGCTGTGGCTCCGCGCCGCAGGACGCCGACAAACTCGCAGCCAAACTCGGCTACTCTGTCGCCGAACTTCAGTCATTGCCTGAGGGGGCGAACATGGGCCTGTCCTGCGGCAATCCCGCTGCGTTGGCCGCGTTGAAGCCGGGCGAAACAGTGCTCGATCTCGGTGCGGGGGGCGGCTTTGACGTCTTCATCGCCGGCCGCAAAGTGGGCGCTACAGGCCGCGCCATCGGCGTGGACATGACGCCGCAGATGCTGGTCAAGGCGCGTAAGAACATCGCGCAATACCGCGCGAGCACAGGCCTAGACAACGTGGAGTTTCGACTCGGCGAGATTGAACACCTTCCCGTGGCAGATAATTCCGTGGATGTCATCATCTCGAACTGCGTGATTAATCTCTCGCCCGACAAACCGCAGGTGTGGCGCGAGATGGCGCGGGTGTTGAAACCGGGCGGACGCGTGGCCGTATCGGACATGGCATTGTTGAAGCCGCTGCCTACGGAAGTATTGAAGCTTGTTGAAGCATTGGTTGGCTGCGTGGCGGGTGCGGTGCTGGTGACGGACACGGAGCGTCACGCTCAAGCGGCGGGACTGGAGAACGTCGCGGTGCGTGTGAAGCCGGAATACGTCGTGGCGATGGAGCATTTTGAAGATCCGCTTTACCAAAGAATCATCGCCATGCTGCCGTCGGGCGCAAAACCGGACGACTACATCGCCAGCGTGGAGATCACCGCGCGCAAGCCGGGCGGGAAGGAATGCTGCGGCACCGAGTGCTGCGAAGATCCCAACATCGAACATTCAAAATGAAGGCCGGGTGAGGGGTTGGTTGGAGAAGAATGCAACTCAATATGTCTGAAGTCGTAAATCATAAATCCGGGATCGCAGATCCCAAGCGTCTCGCTTTCTTTGAGCGCTATCTAACCGTCTGGGTGTTTGTCTGCATGATCGTCGGTGTGGCGCTCGGCAAACTTGCGCCGGGACTCATCACCAGCCTGAGCAAGTTGGAGTTTGGCGAAGGCTCGCAGGTCAACGTGGCCATTGCGGTGCTCATCTGGCTGATGATCTATCCGATGATGCTCAAGGTGGATTTCGGGGCGATCGGCGATGTGGCCCGCCGACCGAAGGGGCTCGGGGTGACGTTGTTCGTGAACTGGCTGGTGAAGCCCTTCAGCATGGCGGTGCTCGGCTGGGTGTTCATGCAACATCTCTTCGCGGCCTGGGTCACGCCGGAGGTGGCCAGGGAATACACCGCCGGACTGATCATCCTTGCTGCCGCGCCCTGCACAGCCATGGTGTTCGTCTGGAGTTACCTCACCGACGGGGACCCGGCTTACACGCTGGTGCAGGTCGCAGTGAACGATCTCATCATGTTGGTCGCCTTTGCACCGATCGTAATGTTCCTCTGCGGGGTGGCGAACGTGGTGGTGCCCTCCAAGGTGCTCATCACTTCCGTGGTGGTCTTTATCGTGATCCCACTGGCGGCGGGCTGGCTAACGCGGATGATTCTGCTGAAGTCGCATGGGAAAGATTGGTTCGAGCAGAAATTTCTACCAAAGTTCCATCCGGTGACTATCGGTGCGCTGTTGTTGACACTCGTGCTGATCTTCGCGTTTCAGGCGGAGAATCTGACGTCGCGCTGGTTCGCCGTGCTGCTGCTCGCCGTGCCCATCACGTTGCAGGTGTATTTCAATTCTTCGCTGGCCTATTTGCTCATGCGCTGGCTCAAGGTGCCACACAACGTGGCCTCGCCCGGCGCGCTTATCGGCGCGAGCAATTTCTTTGAACTGGCCGTGGCTGTGGCTATCACGCTGTTCGGACCCGGCTCAGGCGCCGCCTTGGCCACGGTGGTCGGCGTGCTGGTCGAGGTGCCGGTGATGCTGTCGGTCTGCAAGATCTGCAACCAATCCCGCGGCTGGTATGAGCGGCGGGCTGAAGCGTAACCTCCGCCTTCCCTGCTTCAGCCGTGGTGGCGGGAGATGTCTTCCGCCATCTCCCGGGCGCTGGCGTAGCGATTGTCGGCGTAGCCGGGGACATCCTTCCGCGAACGAATGGCACGGGCGATGACCGGGGCCGCCCATTTCCAGAGCGGACGCAACCTGGGTTCCAGTTCCGCCGCCAGCGGCATGCGGCCATGCTTGAGAAAATAATCAATCAGGAAGCGGGGATGCTGGTTCAGGTCCCAGTCACTGGCCAGTTGGAGGAGCATGACGCCCACGGCATACAAATCCTGGTGAATGGCAGCGCTGGTTTGCACATCCATATCCGCCCGCTCCGGCGCGGCGTGGAGCCAGGAAATGCTTCGGCGATCGTCGGCGAGGGGCTCGTCGATTTTGCGGGCCACGCCCCAGTCGATCAGAACCGCCTCAGGCGAATCCGGCCGCAGAAAAACATGTCCAGGTTTGAGATCAAGGTGCACCAGTCCTTGGTCGTGAACGATTGCCAGTGAGTTCAAAACCATTCGCACCAGGTCCAGCGACTTCCCGATCTCCGCAGGACTCTCATGGTGCCGCTGCCGACGGTTGTGTTGCTGGATCAAGTAGTCGCTCAGGGCGCGGCTCGGCTCATGCTCGACGACGATGGCATACCAGCCCGTGACCGGATCGTATCCGTGGGCCACGTGCTGGGGAATGAAACGGAGCCCCTTCAACAGCCTGAGCGCCTGATTCTCGCGCTTCAACGTTTTGCTCTTGCGCAGTTTGTTCCACTCCAAGGGATCGTCAGGGATGTCACCTTCGAATGGTTTCGTGATCTTGAGCACGACGTCCGGACAGTCTTGGACCCGGAAGACATACATGCCGGTGTGGCTGTTAAATTGCAGCAGCGTTCCGAGCGTCAGGTTGCCAAACGGATCGCCCGCCTCGGGTGTCCAATCCATCGCCGGACGGCGAACCACCGGTTTGGTGATCAGAAAATTCCACGGGGCCGCGTTGGGTTCGCCTCGCCCGTCCTCGACGCGCGGCACGAACGGAGTCGCGACCGAAGCGCCATCCTCAGCGCCGGTTCCGTGGCCGATCAAGGCCAGGCCCCGCTTCCACCATGCACGCAACGTCTCTTCTTCCGCCAGCGTGACGGGTGCTGCGGGCGAACGCTTGAGGTGAAATACCGGCCGGGGCAGCGCATCGGAATAGCGGGCCCGCGTGAGGTGTTCCGGCTCAACCGGAATGCGAACGAGGCTCAGGGGAATCACCCCGTCTGTCCACCGAATCGTCTCCCCGGCGGAGTAGAACAGCCCGCCAAGCTTGAGGGTAAAGCTGATTTGCCGCGCGGCATCCTGCCGGAACAATTTATCCGACTTGGGGTCAACGACGTTCACCTCCACCGCGAGTCCGCAGCGACCCTTCAGCTCTTCGGGCAGATGAGCGAGGTCCGTCACATAGCCCGCCAGTTCGGGCAGCTCGCGGTTTCCCACCTCCCGCTGCAGCTCGGAACGAATGGCGTCAACATTCGCCTCGCAGGACTCGACAAGGTGCAAACACTTGAGCCGAGGAAAACGCATGATGAGTTCCAGCACCTCGACTGCGTTTGGGCCCGGATAGAGCAGCAGCACCTCTTCGCCGGAGAAATCCGGTTCCACGCTCAATGCATCGGGCAGCAACACGCCCGGCTGAAAGACCGCGGTGAGCCCATGCAGATAGTAGGCCTTGAGGAGCTTGGCCTGCATGACGCCGCGTTGGGCTTCGGTTCTGACTGCGTTGGCCGGATCCCGACGGAAACGAACCGGCAGGCGCGGCGCCGGTTCTGCCGCCGTCGGCAATTCATTCGTTTCTCCGCCGCTGTCCGGTTGAATATCCATTGCGCTGTTTTCGATTGAACCCCGAGGGGGTAACATCGTTGTAGTTGAAGCAACCGGGAAGATTCAAGCTTTGCCGCCCGGACGCCGTCACCCAATCGTCACGCAGTCGTTGCCTATGTGCCCGGGAGTTGTAACTCGCCTCTCGCAACCTGCGTGGCGTGAGTCAATGCTGGCCGCTATTGCTGACCGAGGAGACGCTTCCCGCGGGAGAGGAGCGTGCCTGTTCGTGTCCGGGTGACAGTTGGCAGTTCTGCCTGAACGCCGAAGGCGTGGTCTATTGGCTTGGCCGACCGGAGTCACGCGAGTTGAAAATCGGCGAGTTGCTGGTCTGTGGTCCGGGAGTGCACGGTGAACTGCGCGCAAGCCGGGTTGGCGACGCCAAGTTGCGCCGCTTCTGTTTCAATCCCGCTTCGCTCATCGGAGTTTTCAGTCTTACAGAGCGGGTGGATCTTTCGCGCGTCAGCGAAGGAGGGATTGAAGTTTTCCCGGCGGACCATCGCGCCAGTCAACTCGTTGCCGGTGCTGCTTTGCCTGAATCCGAAGAGCAACAACTGCCCAGCCGTGCGGATTTGCTACACGCAGCCTTGCTGGCCTTGGCTGGCCACCTGCCGCATCGAAATGGAGTCACCCGTCCGGCGACGAATTCGGATCAGCGATTGCATCAACTCCTTTCGCGCACTCCCGATGGTGAATTACTTTCGCGTGGGGCCGGCGAAATTGCTGAGTTGTGCGGCTGCAGCGTGCGCCATCTCAACCGCCTCATTCGCGCGGAACTCGATTGCAACCTGCGCTCGATCCAGGAGGAGGCCCGGCTGCGGCGTGCGCGTGAATTGATCGAGCAGACGGGTGCGCGCGTTTCCGACATCGCCCGCGAGGTGGGCTACGGTCACGTGGGCCAGTTCAACGCCGCTTTCAAAAAATTGTTCGGCCTCACGCCCTCGCAATGTCGTGAGGCCTGTTTCCGAATCGTAACAAGCGCGTCATCGAAACGACACGGCCCTGCCGCAAAGTAACATCATGAGATTGAACCCAGCTCATAGCCTCGTCCTCTTTAGTGCGTTGGCGGTCTTTTCCGCCACGGCTGAGGACACTTTGAACGACACCCGCTCCACCCTCGAAAAATGGGTGGAGACGCGGCAGTTGATTTCCAAGACCCGTGCCGACTGGCAGGCGGACAAGGAGTCGCTTGAGCAGACCATCGCGCTCTACGAGCGAGAGCTGAAATCCATCGACGAGCAGATGGCGAAGGTCTCCACCAACAACACCCAAGTAGCGAAGGAAATGGCCGAGGCGGAGGCGCTGAAGCGATCGTCGGGCGAGGCCAATGACGCGGCGCGCATCTTCGCGGGAAAGTTGGAGGCGAAGTTGCAGCAAGTCGCACCCAAGTTGCCCGCGCCATTGCAGGAGATGATCAAGAAAGACCTGGCCCGCATCCCGGCTGATCCGGCGAACAGCAAGATGCTCCCGGCGGAGCGCATGCAGGTGTGCGTCAACCTTCTCAACGAACTCGATAAGTTCAACAACAGCGTGAATCTCTTCAGTGACAAACGGAAGAACGCCGCTGGCGAGGAGGTGGCGGTGGAGACGATGTATGTGGGTTTGGGAGCGGCTTACTTTGTGAATGACGCGGGCGACTTTGCCGGTATCGGTGCGTTCGGTCCTGACGGCTGGACCTGGACAACGAAGCCGGAGATCGCGCCGGCGGTGCGCATGGCGGTGAAAGTCTATCGCAGCGAGCACCCGCCTGCGTTCGTAAAACTACCCGCCACCATTCAATGAAATCTTTCCCCATGAAGCTTGTTCGCAATTGTCTCGTTCTCTTCGCCGCCGCCGTTCCGTTCCTGAGCCCGGCCCAAGGCATGGATGCCCTGGTCAATGGCGCCGCCACGGACCTGCAAAAGGCCAGCGCTGAGTTGACCGCTGCACGCGCAGAGGTGGAAGCCGCCCGCCTGCCGATCGCCCGTCGCATCACCGAGCTGGAGCAGCAACTGATCTCCCGCCGGGCCGAACTGGCGAAGGCCCAGCGCTTCCAGGAAAACCAGTTGGTCGAGCTGAACGCTCTCAAAGCCGAGGCACGCCGCGCCTCGGAGGAAGTGAAGTTCACCGATTCTTTGATCACCGAATACGCCCGCGCATTTCGGTCGCGCTTGAGCTTTGTGGAAGAGCCGCGTTACGCGGCGATGTTTGACGCGGTGGATCATGCGGGTGCGGCTGCTGATCTGAGCATGGTGGCTCGTTTCACGCAGCGCACGGTTTTGCTCGAGACGGCGCTGGAACGCATCACCACGGCGCAGGGCGGTGAGTTGCTGGCAGGCAAGGCGATCGACAATCGCGGTCTCGTGCAATCCGGCAAGGTGGCGCTCATCGGTCCGGTGGCTTTGTTCGCCGCTGACTCCGGTGGCGCTGCCGGCTTATTGCAACAGGAGTTGAACAAGGCGGACCCCACGGTCGCCAAGCTGGATGAGTCCCTCGTGGCGGCGAGCCAGCAACTGGCCACCACCGGCCAGGGTGAACTGGTGCTGGACCCGACGCTGGGCAGCGCGTTGAAGATGTCGGCGATGCACAAGAGTCTTTACGAACAGCTCAAAGAAGGTGGCGTAGCCATGATTCCGCTGCTGGGCATGGGCATCGCGGCGATTTTGCTGGGCCTCTACAAATGGTGGCAGTTGAGCCGGGTGCGTGTGGCCACGGACAAGGACTTGCAACAAGTGCTCACCCATTTGACTTCTGGAGAGCAGGAGAAGGCGCTCAAGCACGCACACAGCATCACGGGTTTTGCCGGCGACATGCTGGCCACGGCGATCCAGCACGTGGACGAAAAGAAGGAATACATCGAGGAGGTGCTTTACGAAAAGATGCTGGGCGCACGCACCAAGCTGGAGCGCGGCCTCCCCTTTCTCGCGCTGGCGGCCACGACGGGTCCGTTGCTCGGGCTGCTTGGCACGGTGACGGGCATGATCGCGACGTTCAAGGCCATCTCCAGTTTTGGCAGTGGCGATCCGAAGATGCTGGCGGCGGGCATTTCCGAGGCGCTGATCTGCACCGCCACCGGCATGGCCGTGGCCATTCCGTCCCTGCTGTTCCACGCGTTCCTCAGCCGCCGCGCCAAGGGTCTGATCGGTAGCATGGAGCAGACCGCGGTTGGCTTCGTCAATGGCGTGCCGGAGGGCGAATTCAAATCTCCGTTCGCGCAGTGAACTTTAATTCCTGAAATCCCATGAACGATCTGCTTCAACACATGTGGCATGCCTGGGCCGAGGGCGGCGTGGTGATGGGAGCGATGGCGCTGGTGGCGGTGATCACGTATGCCTGCGCGATCACGTTGCTGAATCACCTGCAGTATCGTGGGCTGACGAAGGCCTCTGACACCGTTCTGCGTGGCTGGGTCGCGCGTCCCGAGGCCGCGCCGCAGCGCATCCGCGAATTGATCCGCTACACGCAGGATGAACTCCACTCCGTGCGTGACATCGAGGGGCGTTTCCGTGAGATCGAAGCCACCAAGGTCACGGACGTGGACCGTCGTCTGGCGTTCTTGAACGTGCTCGTCATTTCCGCGCCGTTGTTCGGATTGCTGGGCACCGTGCTGGGAATGCTGTTGACCTTCAAAGCCATTGGCGTGGGCGGTAGTTCGGGCTCCGAGATCATCGCGCGCGGCATCAGCGAGGCGCTCGTCTGCACGCAGACCGGCATGATGGTCGCCATCCCCGGACTCGTCATGGCCATGATCGCCAAACGTCGCCGGCACGAGTATGTGGCGTTTCTGGCGCGGCTGGAGGGGATCACGTTGCGCCATTTCCGTCCCGAGTTCCACGGCATGACGCGTGTCTTCCGTAAGAACAGCGTGCCTGGATTGCAAGCTGGAGCGTTGGTCGACGCGCGGCCCAACCTGTCATGAAGCTGCGTCGTTCACTGTCCCAGCCGGAGGAGCCGATCGAGCTGAACCTGATTCCGCTCATCGATATCATCATGTTCCTCCTGATCTTCTTCGTCTCCACGACGAGTTTCATGGAGGAGAAGGGCGTCAAAATAGATAAACCGGCCTCGGGCGGTGCGAGCACTTCCGAGAACACCACCATCGTCTTCATCGTGACGGCGGACGGCAAGATCACTTTCGACGGCAAAGAGGTCGGGTTGCAAGGCGTGCGCCCCACCGTGAAGCGGCTTTGCTCCAGCGAGCCATTGCCGGTGGTGGTGCAGACGCACGAGAACTCCCGGTCGGGGGTGATGGTCCGCATCCTCGACGAGGCGATGATGGGTGGCGCAAAAGACGTCAGCGTCGCCGCCAATCGAGGTTGAACGTGACTGATTGAGACGAGTTGAAACATGAGATTTCGCCGCACATTAGAAGAGCCGGAAGAGCCGATCGAGCTGAACCTGATTCCGCTGATCGACATCATCATGTTCCTGCTCATCTTCTTCGTTTCGACGACGAGCTTCATCGAGGAGCCCGGGGTGGATGTGTCGAAGCCGAAGTCAGCGAATGCGCGGTTGCTCGACAAGAACAGCATCATTTTTGCCGTGACGCCGGATGGAAAGATCGCCTACGGAGGCAAGGAGGTGGGTTTGGGTGGAGTTCGTCCGGTGGTCAAGCGGCTGTGCGCCAAGGAGGCGTTGCCGGTGGTGATCCAGGCTGATGACGGGGCCCGCTCAGGCATCGTTATCCGGGTCATTGATGAAGCGAAGCTCGGGGGAGCGAAAGTGGTGAACATCGCCACGGAAAAGAGTTAGCGGGCCCATGCGCAAGGTCTATCAGCAGGAGAGAAACCCGCTCGGCTTCGCCGTGGCGGTGTCGGCCGCAGTGGCGTTGACAGCGCTGCTGTTTGCCATCATTCCGTTCGCGCACCGACTCAACAAGCCGAGCAAGACGCTCGAACTGATCAAGACCACCACGATCGAGGCCAAGGAAGAAATCGAAGAGGAAGCACCTCCAGAAGTCGAGCCGGAGAACAAGCCGCCGGAAGCCGCTGCGGAACCTGAGCTGACTGAGACCGAGCAGGCGATTCCGCTGAGCGCTGATTTGGAAGTGGCCACCGGCACGGGCGGAGCGCTGGCAGGATTTGGTGCAGACATCAAATCGCTGACCGCCGCAACGGACGTGGCGCAGGATGCCTTTGACGTGAGCGACCTGGAGAAGCGTCCGGAGCCGACCTCGCAAGTGGTGCCCGCCTACCCGGCGGAACTGCGCAAGGCGAAGGTGGAGGGCGTGGTGACGCTCGTTTTCGTCCTGGATGAGACCGGTCGGGTGGAAGATCCGCGCGTGGAGAACTCCTCGCGTCCGGAATTTGAAAAGCCCGCGTTGGACGCCATCCGCAAATGGCGCTTCAGCCCTGGCATGAAAGACGGTCAGCCCGTGCGCACCTACATCCGCGTGCCGATGCGATTCCGCGTGGCAACGGGTTAAGCGTGTGCGACAGGCAGAATGCCCGTCCCCCTACGGAAAATTTTTTATGAACCGACAATTAATGAAAACCCTGGCCTGCGTGGCGATTCTTGCTGTTGGCGCCACCGCGGCGATTGCCGCCGATCCGAAGTTTTCCGATGTCCCCGGCATTGTTGATCCCGCCAAGAAGGCGGAGGCCACGCCTGAGACCAAGCAGCCGACCGCCCCTGCAAAAGAGAGCGCACCGAAGCCCGTTGCCAAAGCGTCTCCCGCAGCCGCACCTGTCGTCACTAATTCGCAGCCTGTCGCCGCCAGCACGGTCAACAAAGGCGCCGTCAAGGAGGGTTTGGACGCGCTGTGGAGCGATGCTGACTTCAAGAAGCGTTTGATCGGCAGCTACGGATTCGCCTCGGACGTTGAGCCGCGTTTGAATCCGGAAGAGCTGGCGACTTACCGCGACAAGGTGGTTCCGCTTTTGCGCGACGACCCCAAGAAGGCGATGAGCGAACTCAAGTCGCTTGCCAAACCGGGTGCGAGCGCGGTGTTCGATTTCACGCTGGGCAACCTGTATTTCCAGCAGGAAGACCTGACGAACGCGGTGAAGTGTTTCGAGGCGGCCATCGCCAAGTATCCGGACTATCGCCGCGCCCACAAGAACCTTGGGTTCGCGCTCGTGCGTGACGGCAAGCTCGCCGCCGCGATCAAGCCTTTGACGCAGACCATCGAACTTGGCGGCTCCGATGGCAAAGTGTTCGGCCTGCTCGGTTACACTTACGCGACGCTCGGTCGCAACGTCTCCGCCGAGGCAGCGTATCGGCAGGCGTTGGTGTTCGAGCCGGAGAATCTCGAATTCAAGCTCGGCCTCGTGAAGAGCGCGATTGCCACGGCGAACTACGACTACGCACTGGCGCTGCTGGATGAACTCATCAAGGAATATCCCGAGCGTGACACGTTGTGGACGTTGCAGGCGAATCTCTTCATCCAGAAAGATCAGCCCGCCAAGGCGGTCATCAGTCTCGAAATGTTGCGCCGTGCCGGCAAGGCCAGTCCCCAGACGCTTTATCTGTTGGGCGATCTTTACATGTCCCAGGAGTCGCGCGATCTGGCGCTCGAGGCCTATCTGGCGGCGCTCGATCAGGATGGTGGTGCAAATCCCACGAAGGCCTTGCGGGCGGCGCAGATTCTGGTCAGCCGGGGCGCTTGGACTGAGGCGGAACAGTTGTTCGCCAAAATTCACGCCGCCTCCACGCAGTTGGAAGAAAAAGATGAACTCAAGTTGTTGAAGCTCGAATCCAAGGTGGCGATGTCCACCGGCGCGGGCGAAAAGGCGATTGTGACGCTGGAACAGATTGTGCAGAAAGATCCGCTCGATGGCGAAGCGTTGCTCCTCACGGGCGACTACTATTCCAAGAATGGCCAGAAGGAGAAGGCTGAGCTGCGCTACGAAGCGGCGGCGGCGATTCAGGGATTCGAGGCGGATGCCTTCGTGAAGCACGCCCAACTGCTCGTGCAATCGCAGAAATACGTTCAGGCCACCGACCTCTTGAAGAAGGCTCAGAAAGTCAAACCGCGCGACAACGTGCAACGCTACTTGGATAAGGTGGAGCAGCTCGCCCGTAACAGCGGACGCTCGTAATCAATCGCTCCACGCTTCATGGAATTTATCTCCATTCCCGCACGTGTATCGCGATGGCTCGTCGCGACTGGCTGCCTGCTGTCGTGCCTGCTCGTGCCTGCGGCCCAGGCGCAGGACAACGGTGCCGTGGCGGGTGTGGTGATCAGCACGTGGGACGGCACGCCTTTGTCCGGCGCAACCATCACCGTGCGCGGGACCACACTGGCAGCGCAGACCGGCGCGAATGGCCAGTTCGAATTGAAGAACGTTCCGCCGGGCGATCAAGTGTTGCGCTTCTCCAAGTCCGGTTTTGCTGCGGCCACGGTGACGGATGTGCGGGTGTTGCCTGGTCAAACCACGACGGTGAACGGCAACCTGCGCCCCGAATTCTACGAGATGGAGGAATACGAGGTGACGGCGGAGGAGTTTCAGGAGCAGACGGAGGCGATCATTTTTGAACGGCAACAATCTGCCGGCATGCTTGACGGCATCGGCTCGGAGCAGTTCGCCAAGCTCGGTGCGGGTGACGCAGCGGAGGCATTGGGCAAAGTTGCCGGGGCCAGCATTTCCGATGGCAAGTTCGCGGTCATCCGTGGCTTGGCAGATCGTTACACCACCACCACGCTCAACGGCAACGAGCTGCCCAGCGCTGATCCGGATCGTAAGGCGGCGCAACTGGACCTTTTACCGGCGCAGTTCATCGAGCGCATGGACGTCAGCAAAACCTTCAGTCCGGACATGGCCGGTGGATTCGCGGGAGGTTCCATTGATATCATCACGAAGAGTTACCCGAAGGACGGCATGTTCAGCTTCAGTGTTGGAACTTCCTACAATACGCAGGCCAGCTTGAACGACGAGTTCCCGATGACGGATCGTGGCGGCACCGACTGGTTGGCGATGGACGACGGCACGCGCGAATTGCCCGCCGTGGCAGTCGCGTCATCACCAGCGGGCTCGGGTGGTCCGGTGCAGAATGAAACAGCCGTGCAGAACAGTTTCAATTCCACGCAACTCTCGCCGATTGCAGACAAGTCGCCCTTGAACTCCAGCCTGTCGCTCGCGTTCGGGGACAGCAAACAGATGGGCGACGTCAAGGTGGGTTTCATCGGCTCGCTGTCCTACAAGAATGATTACACCTATTACGACAAGGTGACCGTGCGCGAGTATGAGGGCCCGCAGAATGTGGTGAAGGACAAGGTCGGCAAGGTCGGAAAGATCGAGTATAACTGGGGCGCTTCTGGTGGTCTGACGCTCGGTCTGGGCGAGCACCACGAAGTGAAGTTCAATTACCTCAACGTTCAGGCGGCCGAAGATGAGGCGGCGCGTTTTCAGGGGCAGGATTTGAACGTGGGCACCGAGCCCGGCGAGACTTACCTCGACCAGTCGGTGCTGCATTGGACCGAGCGCAATCTATCGTATTACCAGCTCGTGGGCTCGCATGACTTGCCTGACTTGAATGACCTGAAATTCGACTGGGCGAGTGCTTACTCGATCGCAACTCAGGAGGAGCCGGACTATCGCATCTTTCAATTCGTCGCCAACACCAACAACTCGGTGTATCTGCCCCAAGCGGCGACGGATCCTGCGTTTCCTACCCGTTATTGGCGAGATTTGGAGGAGAACAATATCAATCTACGTGGCGACTTCACCGTGCCACTGCCGTCCTATAATTCGGGTGACAATGCCTTCAAGACGGGGGTGGCCTTGAGCGATTCCTCGCGCGAGTTTTTCCAGCGTGGTTGGGAAATGCGCTACACCAGTCTGGGGCATCCCTTCATCCGGAATGGCGATCCACAAAGCTATCTGGACCCGACCAATGCGGCGTTCATCGAATATCGGAATTTTCCCGCGAACATCACCTATGACGGCGCGCAAACCATCGAAGCGGTCTATGCGATGGGTGATTGGTCGGCGCTCGAATGGCTGCGAGTGGTCGGTGGTGCGCGTCTGGAGAAGACGGACCTCTCCATCGAGGGCGTGAATCAAACCTTGAACGATCGTCCGCTGCCGTCTGGGGAGATCAAGCGCGACGACTGGCTGCCCTCCTTGAGCGGAACGATCTCTTTGCGTGAGAATCTGCAATTACGCGCGGCATGGTCCCAAACCGTGGTGCGCCCCGCCTATCGCGAGATTGCGCCCGTGATCATCTACGACATCGCCCAAGGCCGCACCATCAGTGGCAATCCGGACCTGACCTTCGCCGAGAGCGCCAATTACGACCTGCGGCTCGAATGGTTTCCTCGCGCGGGCGAATTGGTGTCCGCGTCCTTGTTCTACAAGCAGGTGGACAGCCCCATTGAACTCTCGGCTGAAGACTTCTCCGGCGACTCGCTGACTTATCGCAACTTCGACAAGGCCGATGTCATGGGGGTGGAGGCGGAATATCGCTCGCGCCTTGACCGCTTCTGGGAGCCGCTTAGTCCCTTCACGCTCGGATTCAACGCCGCCTACATTTACTCCGAGGTTCCACTCACGCCGGACCAAATTACCATCCGGCAGGGAGCCTTTGGCAGCACGGACACTACGCGTCCGCTCTACGAACAGCCTGAATACGTGGCCAATGCCGACCTAACTTGGGAGCTTGAAGCCACGCGCACGTCCATCACTCTTTCCGGCGGCATCGTGGGTCCGCGACTCGTGGTGGTGGGGTTGGCCCAGCCCGACGAATACGAGCAGCCCGCGCCGCAGCTGGATTTGTTCATCAGTCAGAAGCTCGGCAAGCATTGGAAGCTGAAGTTCTCCGCCAAGAACCTCCTCGACCCTGAATACGAGACTATCCAGACCTATCCCAATGGTGATGAAGTCACCATCGAAAGTTACAAGAGGGGGATGACCTTCGGGCTCTCGCTGGGTTGCGAGTTTTGAGTTTGCAGCCTCAGCCAAACGCGCTGGATGGCGTCTCTTATCCCAAGAGCAGACGATTGCCGTTGCTGGGAGTTCCGGCTCTAGCCGTAACTATGCGGCCACGCGGCGACGCCCCGTCGCAGCTATTTAGCAGAAAGCCAACTGTATCGTTACAGCTGTCGCCGGTTCCTTAAGCCACACCCCGCCTTCGCCGGACCGGCTAAAGCCGGGACTCCAAGCAATAGTTCATGGTGCAGGAGAGCCACACGCGACCGCCAGCTTCCCGATGGCCCTAATCACTCCGTCGCCTGTTTGCTTTGTGCCCTTCGTTCCCTGTTTCCGAATCGTAACCCCGCCGACTTCGTTCCTTCACATCAGCCCTCCATTGTTCCAACGGATTTCCTGATCCGTCCCAGCGGGCCAGGTTCCTCAATCCCTAAACAGACAAAGCAACTCAACAAGCAAATGAAGAAACTTAAGAACCTCCTCGGCTCACTCGCCATCGCGGGCCTCCTCGGCTCGACGACGGCTCAGGGTGCCTTGGTGATCGTCACTAACGACATCGCCGCTGGCACCACCAATACGTGGGTATCCACAAACGAATACCTGCTGAACACGATGGTGTATGTGCAAAGCAACGCGGTATTGAACATTGAACCCGGCACGGTGGTGAAAGGCGGGACGAACGCGGCGAACCTGATTGCGCGTAATGGGTTGCAGAACCTAGTGGCGGGCTTGTGGGTGACACGAGGCGGCAAGCTGTATGCGACGGGCACGGTGAGCGCGCCGATCATCTTCACGATGGAAGGTGACGACGTGAACAACCCGAGCGATGTGCCGCCGACCACGACGGGCAAGTGGGGTGGGATCGTGATGATGGGCCGTGCGAGCATCAACAGCGCGCAGTTTGCGGCGGGTCAGGCGGCGAGTCCGAAGTATGACGTGTATGAAGGCGTGGCGACGGTGCCGTCGCCGCAGACCGAACACATCTTTGGCGGTAATGATGACAGCGACAGCAGCGGTGCGTTGCGGTATGTGAGCATCCGGCACACGGGCAACACGTTTGCGCCGGGCAAGGAGCTGAACGGGTTGACGATGGGCGGAGTGGGCAGCGGGACGGACATCTCGTATGTGGAAGTGCTGGCCAGCTCGGACGACGGGTTCGAGTGGTGGGGCGGCACGGTGAGCACGCACCATCTGATCGGCGCGTTCAACGAAGACGACGACTTCGACACGGATCAGGGCTATCGCGGGACGAATCAGTTTTGGTTTGCGATCAAGCCGCCGTGGGCTGGGAGCAGCGACAGCCGCGCGATGGAGACGGACGGTGACCTGAACCAGACGGTGCTGGGCGATGCGACACCGTTCAGCCAGTGGACGGTTTACAACGCGACGTTGATTGGCCGCGGCAAGGGCGACATCCTGGACCTGGGTGGTAATCAGGGCTGGAACGCGCGTGATGAGGCGGCGCCGAACGTCTTCAACTCGGTGTTTGCGGAGTTCAACAACGGGTTGTTGCTGGACGGGGATGGGCTGTATCACTGGACGAACACGACGGTGCGGGCGAGCACGAAGAACTGTGTGTGGGACAATGTGAATGCGGGGAATGCGAATGGCTTGTCGTTCATCACTAATGCGGCCAACAACCACTTCGTCGGGGCAGCGTTGCTGACCAGCATCAGTTACACGAACACGATGGCGCTGGATCCGCGCCCGCAGGCGGGCAGTCCGGCGTTGACGGATGCGCTACCGGGCGCGCCGGTGGCCACCACCTACCGTGGTGCCTTCGGCCCTAACGACAATTGGGCGAGTGGCTGGACTGCACTTGCCACCGAAGGCTTTCTCAGCACGAACACCGTGATAGTGCCCCCGACGGCTCCGACCATCACCTCGGTGGCGGGCAGTGGCACGTTGTCGTTCTCGGTGAGTTCACAGAACGGTTACAGCTACATCCTACAAGCCACGCCGGTGTTGAGTCCCCCGGCTTGGACCAACAAGGAAACTCTGCCGGGTAACGGTGGGACGTTGAACTTCGCGCCGGTCGTCACGACCAATGCGATGGAATACTTCCGTATCCTCGCCCAGTGACCTGAAGCTGAACTTGAATCATGGGAGGGCTTGCGCAAGCAAGCCCTCTCGCGTTTGTCAGCACGGAGGACGGACTATTGAAGTCAATGCTCTGCGAGGTGTTTGGTCAGCCGAACAATTTCTTCCAAAGCCGCCCGCTGATTCAACTTCAACTCCCGGCGCAAGACCTGTTTGAGTCTCGTGACTTCACGGCTGCGACCACATGACTTCAATTGCTGGAGAATCGCTTCAGTATCTTGGATCGCACCCAGGGATTCTTGGGTTGATACCAGCACTCTGACCATTCGGTCGCGGGCAACCGGTCGGGCAGTGGCTGCCAGCTCTCGCAGATATCGCCAGCGCCGGATGTCCCGGCGCAATTCGTGAAGGTCGGTCAGGGACAGTGGGTCCGCGCGCTGGATCGTTTCCAGGCACCGCGCTGAAGCGGCGCTGGTCCATTGATGAAAGCGGCGGTTCAGTTTTTCAGCATCTCCCCGCTTGATGAGCTTGAGTTTGATTGCCCGTAGTTTTGATTTCATTTGCTTCAACACCTTCTCCGAGCGGCGGCATTGTTTGGCGCGTTCGCGCAGCAACCGAGTCAACAGGGCAGGGGAGGCGTGCATGTGCTTCGCCCATTCCAGCGCTACATCGGCATCGCGTGGTGGTGCGAAGGTGTCCATCACTTTGCGGGCGGTGAGGCGGAAGCTCCTGATGCGCTCGCGGGCCTGCCGCTGGTTACTGAGTTGCAGCAGCAACCGGGTGCGGCGTAATGAAACCCGGAGATCATGCACCGCCGCGCTATTGAGTGGACCGCGTCTTCGCAGCAGGTGGCTGATGCGGGTCAGGTTCGCATCGAGCGCGCGCTGCCACTGTTTGCGGAGCTGCTTCGGGGACATGCACAGATACGATTTCCTTTTCCGCGCGCGGGGGCAATTTTCAGTTGTTCACAATGTATTTCCGCAAGGCAGCAAGATTGCTGTGTCCTAATTGTAACAATCCTTCCCCTGGCCTGACACATCCCCGGGGCACCTTGCGCGCATGACTTTGAAGCTTGGACTCATGCACTCACCGCGATCTTCCAACCGCCTGCCGGTTGAGGCGATAGACTTTTACGCGCCGCGCCGGGTGACCTTGTCTGCCGCCAGTCCGATGGAATTTTTGGTGCGCTTGCGGGAAACCCGTCGGCGCATGCGACGAAGCTGGAAAGGAGATTGACCATGCGATTCAACTACCGCCCTTCATGTCAGTTGTCGCCCGGGTTTGAACGCCTGAGCCCTTCATGTTCAATCAACCGGATCGACTTTGATGTTCCGCAGCCTTCCCGGGCCGAGCAATTGCTCGCGCGGCTGCTGGCCCGGGCTTTTGGGGCTTTTCCAGAATCCCATTTCAAGCGCCCCTTGGTGCGCGCCGCCAAGGAAGCCGCCCGCATGACTCAGGACACGGGTTACGCTGTCCCGTTGCTGCCCGAGTTGTTTGCCGAACTGGCCCTGCGGGAAATGCTTCGCGCTGAGTACCTGCGCATGGGCCGGATTTGAAACACGTGACTTCATACGCACACCAATGATCGTCGAATCCGTCAGCGCACCCACCATCAAAGCTTCACGACTAGCCTCAACCACCGAGGCTTACACCGTTCGCCTCGCATCTTCACTCGTGGAGATTCGAGCCACGCAAGCGCTGCGGTTCAACGTCTTCAATCTCGAACTCAATGAGGGCCTGGCCGAGTCCTACGTCACGGGTCTCGACGTGGATGCCTTTGACACGGTTTGCGATCACCTGCTGGTCGAGCACGTGGCGACGGGTTGTATTGTGGGAACCTATCGCCTGCAGACGGGCCCCATGGCGGCGGCGAATCTCGGTTACTACAGCGCACAGGAATTTGATTTCGCCCCGTTCGAGCCGCTGCGAAACGAAGTCGTTGAACTGGGCCGCGCCTGCGTGGATCGGTTGCATCGCAATCTCATCGTGCTGGGGTTGCTGTGGAAGGGCATCGCGCAATATGCCAACGCGCGGGGCTGCCGATACTTGATTGGGTGCAGTTCATTGCCCTCGGTGGATCCGAAGGCGGGTGCGCGTGTTTATTCTGATCTGTGCCGGCGGCATCTGGTGGAGCCATCGCTTCGCACCAATCCACTGCCGCACTGCGAGTGTTCATTGCGTGAACTTGACGAGGACGCTCCCGAAGTGCCCAAGCTGCTGCGCGCCTACCTCGGCATGGGCGCGAAGATTTGCGGCGTGCCTGCGATAGACCGTCAGTTTGGCACCATTGATTTCCTGACGTTGTTGGACCTCGAGGCGCTGCCCGCCTTGGCGCGAGCCCGGTTTCTTGGGGTCTAGCCAAATGCTTTGACACCGGTTCTCGGTCACCTCCGAGCGATTGTTCTGGCGTGCAGTCGCCCCTGTTCGACTCGGTATCATGGGGCTGCTTCCTTGCGGGAGGAAGCGGCCCTCTCCTTTTTTGCTTTTTCCGGAAAATGTAACAATTGGTTGCTTGTGCGGGGGGCGTCGCGCGTTACCCTGCGCAGTTGTAAACCAGCAACAGTTTGATTTGGGAGCACACGCTATGAGCAAAGCCGTATCAAAGAAGAAAAGCAGTCCCACCTTGCCGCAAAAGATTGAAGCCGCCACCAAGCATGTGCGCGCGGCGGATCACCGTAAGACTCTGCTCGAAGCCCGTGCGCGCGGTGCGAAGGCCAGCGTGAAGGCCGCCAAGAAGGCGCTCAAGCTTCTCAAGAAGGCCGTGCGCAAGGCGAACAAAGTCGCGCGAAAAGCACACAAGCAACTCAGCACTTTGGTGAAGGAGGCGAACAAGCGGCCTGACAAAGTGAAGGCCAAAGTCACTCGCAAGCGCCCGGTGCGGGCTGCTTATCGTTAGGGCCAGACGGGTCAACCCTCCCAATTCCGGCCATTTTCGGGCGTCTGGCTCACTCGGCCCGGCCTACCGGCTTCGGCAGGCCGCGATACACCAACAGAAATAAGACACTGATGACTGCCACGAGCGCTGACAATGCACCCCAAAAGACCGGCCAACGGGTGATGCTACCGGTAGTGCACATTGCAAACCACCATCCCGTCCCCAAATACCCCAGCAGGTTGCCCACCCCGCCGTTCACGACGGACATCAATGCTTGCGCGCGTGCCCGCCATTCCTTGTCTACTCGCTGGTCCAGATAGATCTGGGCTGTGATGAACACGAAGGTGAATGAAAACCCGTGCAACGCCACACCCGCCAGCAACCAGCTCCTGGTGTCCAGCGCGCTCAGAGCAAATCGGATGATGCCGAAACCAAGTCCCAGACAAAAAATCCACTTCAAGCGCCAGCGCAACAGCAGTCCGCCCAAGGTGAACATGGCGATGATTTCGGTCACTTGGCCCAAGCTCAGCCATGCGCTGGTGTGTTGTAGACCCAGCTCGCGCAGGTGCGCCGGCGCATAGGGGTAGAACGACGCGAGTGGAATGCAATACAACGCAACCGTGATGAAAACCATTCGATGATCTCGATCCTTGAGCAGCGTCAAGGCATCCAGTCCCAGCCGTTCATGCCACTTCAGGGCGACGTCGGACTTGGGCGGGTCGTCATCTGGCAGTATGAAAGTGTAAGCGACCAATAACAACCAGAGCGCCGTGCCGGTGTAGCCCGCGAGAGTGTTGGCGTCCGCGTCCAACAAGCTGACCAACCAGCACCCCGCCATCCAGCCGAGGGTTGCCAGGGCGCGCACCGGGCCGAACTGACTGCGCGAATCCGCCAGCCGCGAGAAGACAATGGTTGAAGTAATGCTCCAGCTCGGCGCCGCGCAGAGCGCGAATAATTGTATCAATCCCAGCACCACCCCCGCCGGCCAGTGCTGGCCAATGGCGGTGGTGGCCAGGGCCATGGCGCAGGCGGATGCGAGCGCCAGAAACCGCATGACTTTCACGGGCGACGCGTGCCGGTCGGCCATCGCGCCAAAAAACAGCGGCGAAATGAACGCCGCCACGGCTGACGCGGCGAAGGCAAAAGGCTTGATGCCATGATACCCGTGCGCATCCAGCACCGGGCTTAACGGCACGAACCAAATGCCCAACGCCGCTCCTTGGATGAAAAACAATCCCAGCAGCTCGAGGTATTCCAGTTTGCGGATGGCCCGTAGCACCGGCATAGGACACACGGGGGCGCACCAAAGCACAAGTCCTCGCTGCGCAGCCCAGACTTGCTGGCTTTCGTTTGAACATGCTGCTCCAGCCATGTCCGAGTTGCAAATGATTCAAATTCTGCCCGCGCTGAAGCGGATTTGCCCGACCTCGACGCCCTGGCGAGGGTCATTTGGCACGCGCATTGCCCGGAAATCATTTCGCGAGAGCAGATCGAGTTCATGTTGAGCCGGATGTATTCGTTGCCGACCCTGCGGGATGACCCGTACGTGCGAAATATCTGCTTCGTTCGCCTGCTGGTCGGCGGCCGGATGGGTGGTTTTGCTGCTTACGGTCCCACGGACGGGCCTGCAACCTTCCTGTTGCATAAACTCCATCTGCTCCCGGAATTGCACGGGCGCGTGCTGGCGTGCCTTTTGCCTGGGCACTGTGAAGCGGACGCAATGGAATTGGGTGCGCGTCAACTCAAGCTGCGCGTAAACAAACAGAATCTACAGGCCATCACGTTCTAACAACGCCACGGCTACCGTTCTTTAGAATCTGTGCGCATTGCCATCGGCGGCGGTTTCGTGATGGATGACTTCGTGATGCTCAAAACGCTGGGTGCCGTAAGCTGGTTGCCCACTTCGCGGAGCTGCGTCCACGGAGTGCTGTCAACCTGGAATTTGGGTGGCGCAGAATTTTGGCGTGTGTATTTGAGTTTATGCCGGAGAGACGGTATGGTCCCACTTCATAAATTTTACGGGCAGCTATGTTTCAAAGAATCGGCAGCATGTTTGGCAATGGCGGGAACCAGCCCAAGAACGGGCAGCCTGGTCCCACGCCGGGGACGTCGTCTCCCGTGATGGGGCGGCCGATGGACCGCAAACCGACTTACTCGAAAGTTTTCCGTTGGACGTTGCCGGACGGTGAAACTGAGGAGCCGCGCAGCGTGGAGGTGGTGGGTTCATTCACGGACTGGCAACGCGTGCCTTTGTTGAAGGATCCCAAGGTCAAGACCTGGCACGCCACCGTGCAGAACATTCCCGGCAACAAGACGCATCATTACATGTTGCTCGTAAATGGCCAACCAACGGTGGACAAAGGCTGCGATGGTTATGCCTTGCCGCAGGGATATCAAGAAGAGCGTTATGCCATCCAGACCGCCCGCGGTCCGCGCATGTTCATGCTGTTCGCGCAGACCAAGTAGTTTCTCAGCCCAGCACAATTTCCACCGGGCAATGGTCTGAGCCCATGACGTGGGGCAGGATGCGGGCCTTCTTCAGCCGCGGACGCAGCGCCGGGCTGATCAGGAAGTAGTCGATGCGCCAGCCCACGTTCCGACCGCGGGCACCTGCCATCGGGCTCCACCAGGAATAGTGCCCCCCGCCTGGCTCGAATTCACGGAAAGTATCCACGAACCCGGCTTTCACCAGTGCCCCAAAACCGTTGCGCTCCTCAATCGTGAACCCGTGGTTCCGCACGTTTGCCTTGGGGTTCGCGAGGTCAATCTCCCGGTGGGCCACGTTGAGGTCGCCACAGAAGATCACGGGTTTGGTGCGTTCCAGCTTCTTGAGATATTTTAGGAAGGCCACGTCCCACTCCTGACGATACGGCAAGCGCTCCAGTTCACGCTTGGAGTTCGGCGTGTAAACATTGACGAGGTGGAACTCGGGATACTCAGCGGTCATGACGCGCCCCTCACGATCATGCTCGGCGAGGCCCATGCCGTTGGTGACGTTCAAGGGGCGGGTCCTCGTGAAGATGGCCGTGCCGCTATAACCCTTCTTCTCGGCGCAGTTCCAAAACGTGCTGTAGTGCGCGGGCCAAAGCTGTTCGACGTCGTCCGGCGTGCATTTGGTCTCCTGCAAGCACAGCATGTCGGGCTTTTCGTCGGCGAGGAATTCCAAAAAGTTCTTTTTCAGAACCGCTCGCAGCCCGTTGACGTTCCACGAAATCAATTTCACGCAGCGGAACGTAGCAGCGGACTCAGAACCGCTCCACCCGAAACCTCTATCCGGTCGGAGCCACCGTGTAGAGGTTCACACTGGATCGCTGGACTCTCAGCTGGAGCCTCCCGAGGGCGGCTCCAGCGGAATCTGCTACAGCAGTTCTTTCAGCTTCGGCTCGATGGCGTTGGCCCAGATCTCGTAGCCTTTCTCGGAGAGATGCAGGTGATCCGGCATGATGTCTTTGCTGATGGAACCGTCCGCTTCGACCAGCTGTGAGCCGAAGTCGAGATAGTGGATCATCTTGCCGTCCGCCTGCTTTGCGAGCGCCTGGTTGATCTGCAGCAGTCTGCCTCGTTGCGGACTAAAGGTTGTGCTTCTGGGAAAGATGCCCAAGACCAGAAGTTTGGTTTGCGGCAGGCGCTCGCGGATTTGTTTCACGACCGTCTGCACGCCCTCCAGGATTTGCCCGGTTGAATAGTGTTCGGAGCCGTCCTTGTTGGTGTTGGAGTTGTTCGTGCCGATCATGAGCACGGCGACCTTGGGATCGAGACCATCCAACTGGCCATTCTCAAAGCGCCACAGCACATGCTCCGTGCGGTCGCCGCCCACGCCGAGATTCAGGCATTTGCGATCCCCGTAAAACTTGGTCCAGACATTCGAGCCCGACCTCTCCCAACCCTGTGTGATCGAGTCCCCGATGAACACGATGTCGTAGGTGCCGGGGGCTGCCTTTGCGCGTTCCATGACGACATTTTGCCGCTCCAAACCTTTACCGCTGGGACGTGATACGGGCACGATGGCGGGGTTCACGGCTTGCGCCTCAGCAACCGTGGAAGTGGTCTGAGCAGGGGCAACAAGGTGGGTGGCCGCCAATGCGATGGCGATGAATCCGATGGAGAAGGAGTGCTTCATGGTGTGCTTCGTGTGTCGGCCGATAATTCGGACGCAGGGGCTTGATGCTTTGTTCAACTCATTTCTGCCCGGACAGTTTCGAGCAGTTTCTTGGTGGCGCGGATGCCGGCGTATTCGTCGATTGCGGTGCCTTCGTATTCGATGCCGACGTATCCGCGATAGCCGGCCGCTTTTACAATCTTGAGGATGCGGCGATAGTCCATCTTGGACTCGTTACCGGCTGCATCAAATTCGTAGGACTTGGCGCTGACGCCCTTCGCGAACGGTATGAGTTCCTCGATGCCCTGATAGCGGTCATATTCCTCGCCTTTGGCGCGATCAATATAAAAGTTTCCGAAGTCCGGCAGCGTGCCCACGTAGGGCTTGTTCACCATGCGCATCACGCCCGACAACCAGGCGCCGTTTGATGACAACCCGCCATGGTTTTCCACGATCGTGTTGATGCCGAGAGAGTGCGTGTGTTCACCGAGCCGCGCCAGCCCGTCGGCCGCGCGCTTCTGCTGTTCCTCAAAGTTGCCGACGTTGCCGGTCGCGGCGTTTACGCGGATGCTGTGACAGCCAAGGAACTTCGCCGCTTCCGCCCACTTGTGATGATTCTCCACCGCTTTGGCCCGGCCTGTGTTACTTGGGTCGCCCAGATTGCCTTCGCCGTCGCACATGATGAGCACGCTCCGCACGCCTTCGCCATCGCAGATCGCTTTCAACTCGCGCAGATAGGCTTCGTCGCGGGCCTTATCCTTGAAGAACTGGTTCACATATTCCACGGCATGGATGTCAAAATCACGTCGGGCCACTTTGGGAAAATCCAGATTGGCTAGTTTCCCAGCTCGTAGCGCCTTGTGCAGTGACCATTCGGCGAGGGAGATTTCAAACCATGGCTCGCGTGTGTCCAAGGTGGCGCAACCGGTGAGGGGGGTGGCGGCGATTCCGGCAGCAGCAACCCCGGAAACTTGGAGGAACTGTCGACGATTCATGGGGCGGATGGTTGTTAATGATCACGCCTTGGTCAATGGGAACTTTGCCGTCCCGGCTCTGCGCCGTCGCTCAACCGGCCTCGCCGCTGCAATGCCCGCGCCAGGTCGTGCTTGCCCGGGCAAAGGGAGGCTCCCGCAGCAGCCTGCGAACGTGCGGCTAAATTGATGGTGAAATTTGCTTACTCCGCCCGGCGGTTTTTGCCACGCTCTCGGCGGTGAAAGTTAACCCTAAAATCTGTTGCTTTATGCCGGTCCCGAATCCATTTGCTTGCCGGCGCTGTCTGGTGCCGTTTTTTGCGGTGGCCTGTCTTGCCGGGTATTTGCGCGCAGACAATCTTGCTCTCAAGCTGGATGGCCAGGGCAGCTACATGGAATTACCGGCTGCGGGATACGAGGGTTTGACTCATGCAACGGTCGAAGCCTGGGTCAAATGGGATGCGTTGAACAATTACGCGAGGGTGTTCGAGTTCGGTTCATCGTGGAAATCCATGGCTGTCATTAATAACGCCAAAACGGATGACCTGCGGTTTAATCTTGATCCGCATTTTGCTATAACTGACCCGGCAGCGAGCAACATCATTTGGGTCACCAATGCCATTCGCGTAAGTGAGTGGATGCATTTGGCTGCCGTATCGGGGCCAGCCGGAATGCAGCTGTACCTCAACGGCCGATTGGTTGGCCAGCATACCAATACGACCAGCTTTGCGCCCTTGGCAAAAAATGCGCGTTTTGTCCTCGGTCATGGGCTGATCGAAAACTCCGCTGATCAGGATTTCCAGGGGGAGATGGACGAAATACGGATTTGGAACTACCGGCGGAGCGCCGCCCAGATTCGTGGAGACATGTTCAAGCAGCTCAAAGGAAATGAACCCGGTCTGGTCCGCCTGTGGAACTTCGACGACGGCACGGCGAACAACGCCACGACTGCCGCCGCCCATGGGCAGCTCAAGGGCAATGCGGTAATCGAGCCAAGCGATTTGGGCTTGGTGGGTGAAAAGGATTTTCCGGCCGTTGCTGTCGCTGCTTCCCCCCAGTCTTTGCCCCCGGCCGCTGAGTCGCTGGCGGCAGATTCGAGATGGGCAGCCTGGTGGATTGCCGCAGCAATCACCCTGCTGGCGGTCGTTTTGGCCTGGCTCGCTCTCATGTTTCGGCGGAGCGGATTGGGATCACAAATGATTGTTGCGTCCCAGCCGGCTCTGGGTCGCCAGCCCCGCGAGGCCATGCCGGAAAGAGCGGGCGCGAGCCCTGTGCCAGTCGACTTGAAAGAACAGGCGCTCGCGGAATTGACCAGTTTCGCCAAGGAAAGTTTGGTCCAGGGACTCTTCACACAGCGCGCGGCATTGCTGGATGCCCAAAAGCGAGCCCACGAGGAACTTGCCCAGCTTGAAGCCCGGCTGGCGAATCTTGACGTGCAGGACCGCATCCTTGCTTATGAGACTAGGACTGCAGATCTGGAGCGTCAGGTCGCAAGCAGGGGAGAACAAGTCGAGGGGCTCACCAAGGCCACGCTGCAGCTCTTGCGCAAGAAACTTGCGCAAGAAAAGCAGCGGGATCACGCGGGTCAGCCCTACTTCCCCTCCAACCTGTAGCAGCGGACGTGCGTCCGCTCCATTTGCCCCCCCCAGTCAGGGCATTTACCTCAAAGGTGTAGCGCGCAATCCCGGCTTCAGCCGATCCTCCGAACCGGGGCGCTGCCGGGCCCGCATCTTAATGCCCGTGCTGGTGTTCCTGAATATATTCCTGCTTCAGACCGAGCTGCTCGGGCGCGTGCAATACCAGCATCTTCATACGGATGTCTGACGGCACGTCTTTCTGTGTGAGCTTGGAAATGATGATCATCAGTCCGATTGCCAGCGGCACGGCCCAGATGGCGGGCTGATCGCAGAGGATGCGCAGCAGCGGATGGTTTGGCCAGAAATCGTTTAGCGGTTTGAACATTGAGAACATTTCGCCGGTCTTGCCGGGGGTCGCCGCCAAGGTGCTGAAGCTGGAGAGCGAGATCGCGACCACCGCGCTCATGTC
>Ga0208783_10000159_pt1 | contig 40263 bp, 35 predicted proteins | sample DEB19_08_DNA_2_FD_184529 | JGI IMG/M metagenome (GOLD analysis project Ga0208783, IMG submission 184529) | Aqueous microbial communities from the Delaware River and Bay under freshwater to marine salinity gradient to study organic matter... | ecosystem: Environmental > Aquatic > Marine >... | reverse complement strand
TGATGAGTGGCAGCGTGGTGGCGTGGGGAATCCTCGTGGGCGGGCTCGCCGATGCTCCAGCCGCCGACTGGCCGACGTTCCGCGGAGCCGGGCGCACGGCCGTCGCCCCCGACACCGACCTGCTCGAGTCGTGGCCCGCCGATGGACCGCCGCTCGTCTGGCAGACGGCTGGTGCCGGCCGCGGCTACGCGAGCCTGGCGATCGCGGGCGACAGGATCTACACGCTCGGTGACGGGCTCTCCACGGCCGGGGACGCAGACGAATACCTCACCTGCTTCGATCGTGCCACGGGCAAGCAGCTCTGGAAGAAAAAGACCGGCGGCCCGTGGAACGATGGCAAGGAAGACTGGCAGAGTTCGCGCAGCACGCCCACGGTCGATGGCGACACCGTCTACGTGATCACGCCGTTCGGCCAACTCGTCGCCTGCGCGGCGGCCGACGGCCGGGAGAAGTATCGCGTCGATCTCAAGGCGCAGTTTGGCGGCACGAAGGGCGACTCGTGGGGCTACAGCGAGAGCGTGACGATCGACGGCGAGCGCCTCGTGTGCACGCCCGGCGGCGAGCAGGCCACGATGGTCGCCCTCGACAAGCAGACGGGCCGGCCGCTGTGGAGCTGCCCCATGAAGGGCGATCGCGGCGCCGGCCACTCGTCGATCGTCAGCGCCGAAATTGAGGGGCGGAAGGTCTACATCCAGACCACTGCTGCCGGGGCCTTCGCCGTCGATGCCGAGACGGGGAAATTTCTCTGGGCCTATCCGATCGACAAGACGACGGCCGTGATCCCCACGCCGATCGTGAAAGGAGATCTCGTGTTCATCGCCGCCGGCTACAAGCGTGGCGGTGCCCTGCTGCGGCAGAAGGCCGGAGCGGGCGGCAGCGTGACGATGGAGGAGGTCTACGGCCTCAAGCCGGAACTCGCCAACAAGCACGGCGGAATCGTGCTCGTCGGCGATCACCTCTATGGCTGTGCCGACGACCAGCCGATCCTGATCTGCGCCGAACTCGAGACGGGCAAAGTGGTCTGGAAACAACGCGGCAGCGGCAAGAACTCCGCGACGGTCATGGCCGCCGACGGCCATCTCTATGTCCGCTATGCCGACGGCACGCTCGCGCTCGTGAAGGCCGACCCCGCGGCCTACGCCGAGGTGTCGAGCTTCAAGGTGCCGGGCAGCGGCGACCGGCCGAGCTGGGCCCACATGGTGATCCTCGACGGCAGGCTCTACCTGCGCGAGGGCGACGCGATCCTCTGCTACGACCTCCGGGCCGCTCCGTAGCCGTCAGTCTTCGCAGTCGATCATGCTTCTGTAGAGCAGGCCACCGAGCACGCCGCCGATCACCGGCGCCACCCAGAAGAGCCAGAGCTGCTCGACCGCCCAGCCGCCGGCGAAGAACGCCGTGGCCGTGCTGCGGGCCGGGTTCACCGAGGTGTTCGTCACCGGGATGCTCACGAGGTGGATGAGCGTGAGGCACAGGCCGATCGCGAGCGGCGCGATGATCGGGCTCGAACGGCGGTCGGTGGCCCCGTGGATCACGAACAGGAACATCGCGGTCATCACCACCTCGATGATGAAGCAGCTCGCCAACGAATAGCCGCCGGGCGAATGCTCGCCGTAGCCATTCGAGGCGAAGCCGGCGGCGATCTCGAACGACGGGATACCCCGGGCGACGAGATAGAGGACGCCGGCGCCGGCCAAGCCGCCGAGCATCTGGGCCACGACATAGCCCAGCGCGTCCTTCAATGGAAACCGGCCACCGGCCACGAGACCCGCCGTCACGGCTGGATTCAAATGGCAGCCCGAGACGTGCCCCACGGCCGCCGCCATCGTGAGCACGGTGAGGCCGAAGGCGAGCGACACCCCGACGAACCCGATGCCGAGGTCTGGATACGCGGCGGCCAACACCGCGCTGCCGCATCCGCCGAGCACGAGCCAAAACGTTCCGATCGCCTCCGCCAGCAACTTGCCCATGATCACATGCTCCAGAAGGAAAGGTCCCACCTCGGGGTCGGCACCCTATCGCATCACGGCGCGGCCGGTCAACGCGACCTCGCCGCGATCACGATGCCACGAGCGCCAGGAGTCGCGGGCCAAACACGATCAGGCCGACCACGGCCGCTCCACCGGCGGCCACGAGCACCGCCGCACTCGCCATGTCGAGGGCGTCGCGAATCCGCGGATTTTTACCGGCACCAAACGCCCGGGCGAGCGACTCGAGCGCCGAATTGAAGATTTCGGCGGCGAGCACCACCGCGATCGCCCCCGCCAGCAGACACCATTCCACGGCCGATACGCGGAGCACCGCTGCCAGGGCAACGACGACCGCCGCCACAGCCAGATGCACCGCGAAGCTCGACTGGCTGCGAAGGGCTCGCGAGAGCCCCCGAAACGCGTCGGAAAACTTGTGTGCCCACGATCGTCGCCGAAACTGCACGGACTCAACCCCCGATGTGCTCCGCGTTGAAACGCTGCCCTGACGGAGCCAGCCAAAGCAGGGAGGCGAGGGGGCCGGCGAACGCTCGAAGAGCCTTGGGCTGCCGCAGCCCACGCGACGAGACTTTTGCCGCCCCCGAGCCGGCGATGCACTTCCGGGCCTAGCCCACCTTTACGTAGGGATCGCCCTTCTTCCAGTTGCACGGGCAGAGCTCGTCGCTCTGCAGGGCGTCGAGCACCCGCAGCACCTCGGCGACGTTCCGCCCCACGCGGCCCTGGTTCACGTCGACCCACTGGATCACCCCATGCGGATCGACGATGAACGTGGCCCGCAGGCAGTAGCCTTCGGTCTTCTCGAGGATGCCGAGTTCCGGGGCGAGCTTCTGGGCGGCGATGAGCGGATAGCCGAGATCCTTCAAATCGGCATGAGAGCGGCGCCACATCATGTGCGACCACTCGTTGTCGGTGCTGCCCCCCACGACCTCCGTGTCGCGATCCTTGAAGGCCTTCAGCTGCTTGTTGAATTCGGCGAGTTCCGTCGGGCAGACGAACGTGAAGTCCTTCGGATAGAAGAAGTACACGACCCACTTGCCGGCATAGTCCTTGTTCGTGACGAGCTTGATGTCGTCCTTGCCGGAGCCGACGCAGGCCTGCGCCGAGAACTGCGGAAACGAGTCGCCGACGGTGAGCATGGTGCGTTCCTCGGGGTCAGCCGGTCGGATGGTCGGATCACGACACCGGCGGCCGCGAGTGTACGGCCGGCCGGAACGCGGTTCAACGTACGCGCGCCGTGCCGGAACGACCGCTGTGGTACGCTCCTCGCATGGCAGCGGCATCGTCCCCCTCCACCGGCCACCATCCCGCGCCCCAGCGGCACCACGAGCCGCTGGCCCTGCGCACCGTGTTCGTGGCGCCGCAGCGGGCCGAGCGGCCCATGCATGCCGGGGGCGACGGCGTGGCGGCCGAGTGCCCGTTTTGCGCGGGCCACGAGTCGCGCACCCCGCCCACCGTGCTGCAGTGTCCGCCCGATGGCACACGTCCCTGGCACGTGCGGCTGGTGCCGAACCAGTTTCCGGTCGTGACCGATGCCGCGCCCCCCACCGTGCCGGGCGATCTCGCCGGCCTGCGGCAGCCGGCGCACGGCGTGCACGAGGTGCTCATCGAGGCGCCCACGCACGAGCGCTCGATTCTCACGATCGATCCGAGCCGCTGGCGCGACGCCTGGGAGGTCTGCCGACAGCGGATGGTCACGCTGGCCGAGCGGACCGACCTCGCGTGGGCGCTCGTGTTCAAGAACTCCGGCCCCACGGCCGGCGCGTCGCTCGAGCACGTGCACAGCCAGCTTGTGGCCCTCGACTTTCTGCCGCCGCTCGTCGCCGGCAAGATTGCGATCGCCGGCTGTGCGAGCGATCCGTTCGGGGCGCTCATCCGGCAGGCCGAGTCGGAAGACAGGATCGTGGCGGAACAGGGCGACCTCGTGGCCCTCGTGCCGCACGCACCACGGCAGCCCTTCGAAACCGTGATTCTGCCGCGGACGGCCTGTCGCCATTTCCATGCCGCTGATGCCGACGCCGTCACGGCGCTCGCCGCGCTCACGCAGCGGGTGATCGCCCGCCTCGATCGGCTGGCTCCCAAAGCCGGATACAACTGGTGGCTCCATCAAGCCCCGTTCTCATCCGTCGGCTCGACCGCCCCGGGGATCGAGCAGTGGCACTGGCACCTCGAGATTCTCCCGCGCCTCGCAGAGTTCGCCGGGTTCGAGCTCGCCACCGGCTGCCACATCACGACCATGTCGCCCGCCGAGTCGGCCCGGCGGCTGCGCGAGGCCTGACGGCCGGTTTTCTTCGCCAACCGTCACTGCCGGCACAGCCGGCGCGGGAAGCCCGCACCTGCGGTTGAAAACCGGGGCTTCCCGGTTTGGCGCCGCTGCGACGAAGCGCGAAAATCCGGCGTTCATTTTCGTTCGCCCCGAGGTCGTGCATGTCCGCCGCCGTCCGGTTCGTCTTCGTGCTCCACGACCATCAGCCCGTCGGCAACTTCGACGACGTGATCGAGCAGGCCTATCGCGACAGTTATCTGCCGTTTCTCGACCTCTTCGAGCGCCACCCGGGCATCCGCATGGCCTTGCACACGAGCGGCCCGCTCGTCGAGTGGCTCGACCGGCATCACCCCGAGTATCTCGACCGCCTGGCGCGGCTGGCCGCCGCGGGCCGCATCGAGATCGTGGGCGGGGCCTTCCATGAGCCCGTGCTCGCGATGCTTCCCCGCTGCGACCGCATCGGCCAAATCAAGAGTTTCACGCAGTGGCTCGAGCGCCGGTTCGCCACGAAAGTGTCCGGCATGTGGGTGGCGGAGCGGGTGTGGGATCCCGCGATGGCGGCCGACATCGCCGCCGCGGGCATCGAGTGGACGATCCTCGACGACAGCCACTTCAAGGCCGCCGGTCTCGGCGAGGAGGAGCTCGACCGGCTCTGGCTCACCGAGGGAGACGGCGCCACGCTCGCCGTCTTCCCCGTGAGTGAACGGCTGCGGTACGTGATCCCGTTCGCCGCGCCCCACATGACCATCGACCACCTCCGCTGGCTCGCATCGCGCCGCCACGGGGCGCTCGCAATCTTCGGCGACGACGGCGAGAAGTTCGGTGTCTGGCCCGACACCCACCGAGCCTGCTTCGAGGAAGGCTGGCTCGAGACGTTCTTCACACTCCTCGAGCAAAACTCCGACTGGATCGAGATGGCGCTGCCCTCGGAGGTGGTCCGCGACACGCCACCGGCCGGCCCGGTCTGGCTGCCGGAATGCAGCTACCGCGAGATGACCGAGTGGGTGCTGCCGCCCGAAAAGCAGCTCGCCTGCGTGGCCGCCCGCGTCGCCGCCGCCACCGATCCTGCGCTCGCGAAGGTCGCGCCGTTCATCCGCGGCGGCACCTGGCGCAACTTTCGCCTACGGTATCCCGAAGCCAACGAGATGTACGCCCGGATGCTCGCCGTCAGCACGCGGCTCGAGCGGCTCCGTCACTCAGGCACGGCGGATCCGGCCTCCCTCGCCGCCGCCACGCAGGCCCTCTATCGCGGGCAGTGCAACTGCGCCTATTGGCACGGCGCGTTCGGCGGCATCTACCTGCCGCATCTGCGCAACGCGATCTTCAAGGAGCTGATCGCCGCCGAGAAGGCGGCCAACCGGGCCGAGGGAAGGCGCGGCGAGTGGGTCGAGGCCACGACCGCCGATTACGACTTCGACGGCCGCACCGACGTGCGGCTGGCAAACGAACAGCTCGACGCCTGGCTCGCCCCGGCGAAGGGAGGCATGCTCTACGAGCTCGATCTGCGCGATCAGGAGCACAACCTGCTCGCCACGCTCGACCGCCGCCCCGAGGCCTACCATGAGCAGGTGCTCGCCGGCCCGGGCGTGGCCCGGAGCGTCGTCGACGCCTCCCAACTGGCGAAGTTCAAGCAGGGGGGGCTCGAGCGGATGGTGCGCTACGACCGCTCCCGGCGCAAGAGCCTCGTCGATCATTTCTGGGACTGCGACGTCGCATCCGAGGCGGTGGTCGACGGGACCGCACTCGAACGCGGCGACTTCGCGAGCGGCGCCTACGAGGCGAGCATTCGCCGCAACCCCGGCAGGATCCAGGTGCTGCTCTCGCGTGCCGGCAACGCCTGGGGAGTCCCCTTCACGCTCTCGAAGGCAGTGACCCTCGAAGCGGGATCGGGCGCCGTCGAGATCGCCTACAAGCTCGAGGGGCTGCCGCCCGGCTTCCGTCAGCATCTCGCCGTGGAATTCAACTTCGCGGGAATGCCGGCGGGCGCGACCGGACGATTCTTCTACGACGAACTCGGTCGTGAACTCGGCGAGCTCGGCTCCCGGCTCGACCTGCCACACGCCCGCGCCCTCGGCCTCGTGGACGACTGGCTCGACATCGATGCCCGGCTCTCGTTCGGCAATGCTTCGAACGGCGCCGCGACCGGTGTCTGGACGTTTCCGATCCAGTCGGTGAGCCAGTCGGAGGGCGGCTTCGAGCTTGTCCACCAGTCGGTCGTGGTGATGCCGCACTGGATCGTGACGCCAGCGGCGGACGGCACCTGGAAGGTGTCGTTGCGGCTCGACCTTGGCCGGTTTTCCACCCGCCCGCGTGTGGGCGCCGACAGGCTGGCAGCCTGTCCTAGCTGACGACGTCGAGCGGCGGCTCGATTGCATCGGCACCGTGGGCGAGCATGCCCACGGGCACGGGCGCAAGCGCCATCGCCAGGTCGGTGCGGCTGTCGTGGGCGATCCGCCACGGGCTCGCCGGATCGGCACCCCCGGCATCGTCGAGTGACACGGTCTGGGAGAGCACGACGGCGGCCACCGTGAGGCCGCGTACACGGGCCGCCGTCACGGTTGCAAGCGTGCGGCCGATCGCTCCGAGCCGGGCCGCATCGACGATCACGAGCGGCAGGCCGAGCCGCCCGGCAAGGTCGGCGTTGGACATCCTGTCGGAGAGCGGTGAGAAGAGCCCGCCGGCCCCCTCCACGACCACGAAGTCGAATCCCTGCGTCCAGGCATCGAGGCCGCGCGCGAGCAGGGCATCGTCGACGACGGCCGCTGCGGCGCGGGCGCTGCGGGGAGGCGAGATCGGCAGCGAAAACACCTGCGGGCAGACCTGCGCGCACGTGAGCGGCCGACCGGCGGCCACCCACAGCGCGGCGGCGTCTTCGCTGCCCCCGGTGGCCACCGGCTTGTAGACACCCACCCGCACGCCCGCCGCGACGAGTTGCCGCACGATCGCGACGGCCACGGCCGTCTTGCCGACGTCGGTATCGGTGCCGGTGACGAAGATTCCGCGGAGCATTGCAATCAGGGCCGTTTGCCGGAGAAGCAGATAGGTTCTACACTTTCAATGCAGTCGAGTTGAGACTCATTCTCAATTTGATTCCCTGGAGCCGCACGACGTGGTCTCTCTCATGCCTTCGCTCGCACAAGTCGCCGTTGGCCGCACCGCAGCGGTGGTGGATGTGCCCGGGGCCGACCCGGTGTCGCTGCGGCTCTTGGAAATGGGCCTGACTCCGGGCGTGCAGGTGGCCGTGGTGGCCGCAGCGCCCCTCGGCGACCCGCTCGAACTCGAAGTGCGCGGCTACCGGCTGTCGATTCGGCGGCGCGAGGCGGCCCTCGTCGCCGTCGCGACATGAGGTGCCGGCCATGACAGAGCCCGGCGGTCGGGAGCGGCCGCTCACGGTGGCGCTCGTCGGCAACCCCAACACGGGCAAGAGCACGCTGTTCACGGCCCTCGCCGGCATCCCCACCCGGATCGGCAACTATCCCGGGGTGACCGTCGAGGAGAAGGTCGGCCGCTTCACCCACCGAGGTCGCGTGGTGGATCTCGTCGACCTGCCCGGCACGTACAGTTTGCGGCCTCAGAGCCCCGACGAACGGGTCGTCGCCGACGTGCTCGCAGGCCGGATGCCGGGCGTCCCTCCGCTCGACTGCATCATCATCGTCGTCGACGCAACCAATCTCGCGCGGAATCTCTTTCTGGCCAGCCAGGCGCTGGAGATCGGCCTGCCCACCGTCGTCGCCCTCACGCTTGGTGATGTCGCGGCAGATCGCGGCATCGCCATCGACACCGCGGCCCTCGCCCATCGGCTCGACTGTCCCGTCATCCCCGTCGTGGCTCCGCGTGGCACGGGAATCGAGACCCTGCGCGACGAAGCGCTCGCGACCTCGGGCCGTCCCCGGCCCCGTGCTCCCGATTTTGCATCGCACCTCGCCGCAGTCGACACGGCCCGGCCCGCTCCCGCGCGCGACGCGATCGCCCGCTACGCCTGGATCGATCGCATCGCAGCCGACGTGGTTCAGCGCGGCGCGCCACCCCGCCAGCGCATCGCCGACACCATCGATGGAATCCTCACGCACCGCCTCTGGGGCACGCTGTTCTTCGCGCTCGTGATGCTGACGCTCTTCACGTCGATCTTCCGGCTTGCCACCCCCGCCATGGACCTCATCTCCGGAGGCATGGATGCCGTCGCGGCCTGGGTCGAATCGCTGCTTCCCGAAGGCGCCTTGCGATCGCTCGTCGTCGATGGCGTGCTCGCCGGGGTCGGTGGCGTCGTGGTGTTCCTGCCGCAGATCGCCCTCCTGTTTCTCTTCGTCGCGCTGCTCGAGGGCTGCGGCTATCTCTCGCGGGCCGCCTTTCTTATGGATCGGCTGCTCGTCGGTGCGGGACTCAGCGGCAAGTCGTTCATTCCCCTGCTCTCGAGCTTCGCCTGCGCGATTCCCGGCATCATGGCGGCCCGCACGATCGAAAACCGCCGCGACCGCCTGCTCACGATTCTCGTCGCACCCCTCATGAGCTGTTCGGCGAGGCTGCCCGTCTACCTCCTGCTCTGTGGGGCGTTCGTGCCCGACGTCGCGGTGGGCGTCTCGTGGCTGCGGCTGCCGGCGGTCGTGCTGGCCGCGATGTACGCCCTCGGCGTGGTGGTGGCGGCACTCGTCGCGTTCGTCCTCTCACGCACGGTGTTTCGCGGCCCGCCGCAGCCCTTCGTGATGGAACTGCCCGGCTGGCGCTGGCCGCAGCCGGCCGTCGTGCTCGAGCGGGTGCGCGAGGCGGCCTGGTCGTTTCTGAAGAATGCCGGCACGCTGATCCTCGCGATGAGCGTCGTGATCTGGGCCTTGGGCAACTACCCGAAGCCCGTGCAGCCCGATCCGTCTATGACCGAGGCGGAACTGCAAGGCGAGGCCCTGCGGCAGAGCTTTCTGGGGCGGGCCGGACGTGTGATCGAGCCGGTCGTGGCACCCCTGGGATGGGATTGGCGGCTCGGCTGCGCGGCGATCGCGAGTTTCCCGGCTCGCGAGGTCGTGCTCGGCACACTCGGCGTCATCTACAACCTCGGCGACGTCGATCCGGGAGAGGAGGAAGGGGCCACGATGCTCGTGCGTCGGCTCAAGGCGGCCACCTGGGACGGCACCACCCGCAGGGTGTTCACGCTCCCGGTCGCGCTGTCGCTGATGGTGTTCTTCGCCCTCTGCGCCCAGTGTGCAAGCACGCTCGTGGTCATCGGCAAGGAGACGGGCAGCTGGGTCTGGCCCGTGGTGACGTTCACCTACATGACCATGCTGGCCTGGTTTGCGGCGTTCGCCATCTACCAGGTCGGCACGGCCCTGGGGTGGTGACCATGCAGGATGTGATCGCCATCGCAATCTCCATCGCCGCGGGCCTCTGGCTCGTGCGCACGCTGTGGCGGCAGATCGCCGCTCCATCGTGCGGCAAGGCCGACTCCCCGCCCGGCACCGACGGCTTCGTGCCTCTCGACGACCTTACCAGCGCAAAGAAATCGGGGCGGCCCTGAGGCCGCCCCGATCCTGAACCGAGATGCCACTCGCCGCCATGGCGGCTCGCATCATCAATACATGTCGTAGTCGCCGCCGTGACCGGCACCGCCGGCCTTCGGCTTCGATTCCTTCGGCTTGTCGGCGATCAGGGCGTCGCTCGTGAGCAGGAGTGTGGAGACGCTCGTGGCGTTCTGGAGCGCCGTTCGCGTGACCTTCGTCGGATCGATCACGCCCGCCTTGACGAGATCCTCGTACTCGTTGGTGGCGGCGTTGTAGCCGAAGTTGCCGCTGCCGCCGAGCACCTTCTCGCAGACGATCGAACCGTCCTGGCCCGCATTCGACGAGATCATCGTCACCGGGGCCCGGGCGGCCCGCACCACGATGTTGAAGCCCACCGTCTCGTCCTCGGAGAGGCCCTTCGGCTTCACCTGGGAGCTGGCACGCAGGAGGGCGACACCGCCGCCGGGCAGGATGCCCTCTTCGACGGCCGCCCGCGTGGCGTGGAGCGCGTCCTCGACACGGGCCTTCTTCTCCTTCATCTCGCTCTCCGTGGCCGCGCCGACGTTGATCTTGGCGACGCCGCCGGCGAGCTTGGCCAGCCGCTCCTCGAGCTTCTCGCGGTCGTAGTCGCTGGTGGCCGCCTCGATCTCACGCCGGATCTGCGCGATCCGCGCCTTGATCTCGGAGGCCTTGCCGGCCCCTTCGATGATCGTCGTGTTGTCCTTGTCGACGATCACCTTCTTGGCCCGGCCGAGCTCGGCGAGCCCGAGGCTCTCAAGCTTCATGCCGAGGTTCTCGAACACGGCCGTGGCGCCGGTGAGGATCGCGATGTCCTCGAGCATGGCCTTGCGGCGGTCGCCGTAGCCGGGCGCCTTCACGGCGCACACCTGGAACGTGCCGCGGAGCCGGTTGATGACGAGCGTCGCGAGCGCCTCGCCGTCGACCTCCTCGCTCACGATCAGGAGCGGCTTGCCGGAGTTCACCACGGCCTCGAGCAGCGGCACGATGTCCTTCACGCTTGAGATCTTCTTCTCGTAGACGAGGATGTAGCAGTCCTCGAGCACGCACTGCATCTGCGTGGGGTTGGTCACGAAATAGGGGGAGAGATAGCCGCGGTCGAACTGCATGCCCTCGACGAACTCGATCTCCGTCTTGAGGCTCTTCCCCTCGTCGACGGTGATCACGCCGTCCTTGCCGACCTTGTCCATGGCCTCGGCGAGCAGCTCACCGATCTCCATGTCGTTGTTGGCGGCGATGGCGGCCACCTGGGCCATTTCCTTCTTGCCCTTCACGGGAATCGACATGTCCTTGAGCTTGGCCGTGATCTCCTCGACGGCCTTCTCGATGCCGGCCTTCATCTGCACGGGATTGCAGCCCGACACGACGGCCCGCAGGCCTTCGTTGAACACGGCCTCGGCGAGCACCGTGGCGGTCGTCGTCCCGTCACCGGCCACGTCGCTCGTCTTGCTCGCGACCTCGCGCACCATCCGCGCGCCCATGTTCTCGTAAACGTCTTCGAGATCGATCTCCTTGGCGACGGTCACGCCGTCCTTCGTCACGGTGGGCGAGCCGAAACTCTTCTGGAGGATCACGTTGCGGCCCTTGGGGCCGAGCGTCACCTTCACGGCACGGGCGAGCTTCTGCACGCCGCGGCGCATCGCCTCGCGGGCTTCCTGGTCGAATGCCATCATCTTGGCCATCGGTCGAATCTCCTCTGGGGGTGGGAATGTCTGGGTTTGGAATGGGAATGGGAACCTGGTCGACGCCGCGGCTCAGCCGAGGATCGCGAGGATGTCGTCCTCGCGCATCAGGAGCAGTTCGTCGTCTCCGACCTTGAAAGGCTCACCCGCATAGCTCGTGAACACGACGCGATCGCCGGGCTTGACCTGGAGGGCGTGACGATGCCCCTTGTCGTCGAGCTTGCCCTCGCCCACGCTCACGACCACGCCCCGTGCCGGCTTGTCCTTGGCGGAATCGGGAAGCAGGATGCCTCCAGCGGTCTTCTGGCCGCTTTCTTCGCGCTCGACGACGACGCGATCACCGAGGGGGATGAGGCTCGACTTCTTCTTGGCGGGCTTGGTCGCTGTGGCTGACATCGTGGCTACCTTTCGAAACGGAGTCGGGGTCGAAATGGGGACGGTCGCCGGCTGCCGCGGCGACACACCATCAGAGCGGCCCTCCACCGGGAAGCAACTGGCGCGCCGGAACGGCGGGAATCGGGCAAAACCCGGTTTTTCCACGGCTCCCGCCGGGGCGGCCAACGTCCATCGGTTCTGGTCGATCTGGACACCGCTGCCAGTTTGGCAGCGTGCAGACACGACGCACACCGATGGCAAACCCGGGGTCGACTCGGTACGCTCCAAGACGACGGTTCGTGCCGTCGCCTTTCCGGTTCAGCGCCTCCAGCCTCCACGAGATTCCTGCATGACCACCCACCGCCGTATCGACACATCGAAGGTCGGAGAGGTCACCGTCGTGCGGTTTATCGACAAGAAGATCCTCGACGAGGCCAGCATCCAGGAACTCGGTGCCGAACTGTTCGGCCTGGTGGAACAACTCAATCGCAAGAGCATCCTCCTCAACTTTTCCGACGTCGAGTTTCTTTCGAGCGCCGCTCTGGGGAAATTGATCACGCTCGACCGCAAGGTGAAGTCGGCCAAGGGACGCCTGAAGATGAGCAACATCCGTCCCGAGATTCTCGAGGTGTTTCAGATTACGAAGCTCAACAAGGTGTTCGACATTCGTGGGGACGAGGCCGAGGCGGTCGCCGCCTTCCAGTAGCGGCCGCAGGGAGGGAGACCATGGCACACGAGGCTGCCGCCGGCGCCCGCCGCGACCCGTCGTCCGGCGGTTGGAGGCGGGAGCTTGATCTGCCGAGCGAGCGCGGCGCGAGCCGACTGATCATGGAGGAACTGCTCGAGCAGCTCGGCCATCACGGCTGGGAGCCGACCGATATCTTCGGCATTCATCTGGCGGTCGAAGAAGCGATCGTCAACGCGATCGTGCACGGCAACAAGCTCGATCCGGCGAAGACGGTCCGGGTGTCGTGCGAGGTGACGCCGCAGCTGGCCCGGATCGAAATCACCGACGCCGGCGCCGGATTCGACCCCGGATCCGTCCCCGACTGCACGCTCGACGAGCGGCTCGAGGTGCCGAGCGGGCGGGGCGTGATGCTGATGCGGTCGTTCATGACCACGATCGCGTACAACGCCTGTGGCAACAGCGTGCTGCTCGAGAAACATCGCGACCGGCCGGCGGGGTGAACGGGTCGATTTCGGCCGCTGGATACGCTAGGGTAAAGGCTCGATTTTCCCCGATAGCTCAACGGTAGAGCGGCCGGCTGTTAACCGGTAGGTTGTAGGTTCGAATCCTACTCGGGGAGCTTTCTTCGCAGCGTGCCGCACCGGCTCGCACAGAGCTGCGCCCCACATCGTCATTCCCAATCGAGTGAGGGCGTGCAGTCACCGTTGACCGTAACGCCCCTCCAAGATTCCCGCGAACGAAAGATCTTCGTCAAGCGTCGGCCAGTGCAGACCAAATGGAGAGACCTCGATACGGCCCACATCTTCCTCGGCAGCCGATTCCAGCCGAGGGTTACCCTTGGTGGGGAAACTCACCTCATGGCCGCTGGCAAACCTGACGAAGATCATTCCGCGCTCGTGCCATGCCTTCAGGGCACGGTCAGCCAATGTGCTCGGCCCATTTTTGTTTGATGAGTTCGAGGTTGTCATCGATGAGGTCCTCCGCTCGCGAGAGCTCTCTTACATTGAACCCAACTGATTCACGCAGTTCCACTTCCGGCTCGACAACAAATACTGCTTCACCTTCACCCCGGCGAACATGGACGTGGATGGGGGCATGGTCGTTGCTGTAGAAGAAAAACGAGTAGCCATCTTGTTCGAAAATCTTCGGCATCGTCCCAGTGTACCTGACTGCGGTGTCTGAGCCCGTCTCCGCCGTGGCATGATCGCTGGGCGGGGGCTCATCTGCCGCGGCCCTTTGCCGAACACCGCTCGGACGCCCCGTGCGACGTCATGCGTCCTCCTGCGGATTGGAAAGTGAGTCGCTTTTTGAGTCACTTTCTTGGCAACCCGTCGTAATTCCCGCACAAAACGGGGATTGTGACGAATCCTACTCGGGGAGCTTTCTTCGCAGCGTGCCGCACCGGCTCGCATCGCGTCGCAGGACGTTCGCTGGGACGCTCTGGTAATACCGCGTCACACTCGCCCCAAGCGTCCTGCCTCTCGCTCGCGCGAGAGCCACATACCGGGGGTCATGACTGCGAGACCATAGAACCGGTCGCCAAGAAGGCGGCTGAAATCGGCGCGATCGAGCGTCAGAAGAACATCGGCCGATGCCAAGGCACTGAAGAGAATGGGTCGGTCCTTCTCCACGGGAAATACGGCGGGCTTGTCGATCGTCACGACATCGTCGACGACGATGAGCTGGCTGCGGAGTCTCAGCCACGACGCGGTGACTGATGGTGGGAAGGCCGCGACATTCCGAACGGTCTCTTCGACGGCATAGGGTGTCGTCACCAATCGCCACTCATGCGTTCCTGCAAGGCGGAACACCGACCGGGATGCGCCTTCGGCCGACACGGCTCCGGCAATCATGACGCTCGAATCCAGAAACAGCCTCACGGCTGCTCTCTCAAGCGGCGCATGTCCGCCTCATCTTCCGCAATCCAGCGGGCCATCTCGTCCGCCGAAAACACGCGGGGTTCCGGCAGCGCCGCACCCTCAGCCCGAAGCCGTGACGCCAGGAAGAGCATCAACTCTTGCTTCTCAGCCGGCGAGAGCGAAACGGCTGCAGCCTCGATATCAGCGAGCGTAACCATACGCACAAGCGTACACGCATTGAAGGCTGTCTGCAAAGTCCACGTGCCCTGCCCACGAGCGCATGCGCCGAACCACTTTCACCAGCCTGCGGCTTCCTGGTGTAACCGACTGTGATCTCGGAGCCCGGCTCCGCCGCGGCATGATCGCTGGGTAGATGTCGGAGCGGGGGTTCATCTGCCGCGGTCCTTTGCCGAACACCACTCAGGGTCCCAGTGCGAACTCATGCGTCCTCCTGCGGACTGGAAAGTGAGTCGCTTTTGAGTCACCTGTTCGCACAAGCCGCGTGTTTCCCGCACAAAACGGCGATCGTGACGAATCCTACTCCGGGAGCTTTCTCCGCAGGGTGCCGCGTTGGCTCGCATGGGGCCGCATGAAGCAGCATCGATCACGCGTTGCCGTCGGCGGCCGCGGCCTTCTCCAAGGTGGCGATCGTCACCGATGGATTGTTCGGGTCAAGCAGCCGATCCAAAGCGGCGCGGCTCGTCTTCATGCGACTGGCCATCGCCATCTTTGTAAGACGACGTCGCTTCATTTCCATGGCGATATGATGAGCAATGACCCGCTTCGTCGCCGTCGCCGCTTCAAGCAGGCGCTCTGCCTGGAGGAAATCCTCGAGCTTACTGCCAATGTGTGCCTTTTTTATCGTTTACTACGATCGCATCTGGACGTGGCCGCTCGGTGCCGTCCGAGAAGCGTACCATTCTTGATACCCTCGGCGTGGTTGGCTGGCATTTGCGGATCGTGAGCCAGATCCCGCGAATGCTTCTACGGCGGGCTATGTGGGTCTCGGGATGGAGAACCCGCAGCCTCTACCGGGAGATGGTCAGCCGGCTTTGGTAGAATATGGAAAAGGAATAATGGCCATGACCACCGTGACGCTCAAGGAAGCACAGTCGGCTCTGGCTGACCTTATCCATCGCCTGTCACCAGGGGAGGAAGTCGTCATCACCGAAAACGACCAGCCCGTGGCTCGGCTCGTTCCGACGCCAGTGATTCCGAAGATGGCTCAACGCCGATTGGGAACGATGAAGGGCACCGTTCTGTACATGGCCCCAGACTTTGACGCCCCGCTGGAGGACTTCAAGGAGTACACGGAATGAGGCATCTTCTGGATGCCCATGCCTTGATCTGGTCATTGGACGACCCGAGCAGGCTCGGTGCCCGAGCCAGAGCCGTTCTGCAAGACCCAGCCAACGATTTGGCGGTGAGCGTCGGCACGATCTGGGAACTCTCGATCACGACGGGGCTCGGGAAACTGTCTCTTTCCCTGCCCTATCGCCAATGGATGGATCGGGCTTTGACAGACCTCGGCGTCACCGTGTCGCCCATTACGCTGGAGTTCACCGAAAAGCAGATGGCCTTGCCGTTTCACCACCGAGATCCCTTTGACAGGCTCATGGTGGCCCAATGCCTTGTTGACGGCATTCCACTCGTGAGTGCCGATGCGGTGTTTGACCAGTACGGCATCACCCGCATCTGGGAATGACCTGCGTTCCCGGGGAGTTTCTCCCTGACCACCGTTGCCTTCCCAGGGCCTGTGTGAAAGGGGCGGGCGACCGTGCGACTCCATGCGATCTCTTGCGATCTCCCAAACCCTGCCGAGCGAGTCACTTTTTGAGTCACCTGTTCGCACAAAACGCGTGTTTCCCGCACAAAACGGCGATTGTGACGAATCCTACTCGGGGATCTGTGGCCGCGGACTTCAGCAGCGACCACGCGGCAGCCGCCGTGCGAGCACGGCCAGCGCGCCGGCGAGTGCGACGAGTGCGCTTGGCTCAGGCACGGCCACGACAGGACCCAGACCGAGCGATGGCGCGACACTGCCGGCAAACACGGGAAACGAGATGCCCATCGCTTCGAACGCCGCGTTGACGCTGGCCAGCCCGTCGGCTCCATCGCCTTCCGGCAGCGCTTCGTAAAACGACACGGCGAACTGACCGTTGATCAGGTCGATGAGCATCTCGTCGGCCTGATTGAAGAGGTTCATCCCCAGGATGCCGTCGAGCCCCGGAACCCCGATGTCGTAGACGTAGACCGGCACGTCGAGAAACCGCAGCGTGTCGTCGGCGGCGGGACCATCGATCGCCGCACCCAGCACGATCTCGCCGAGCGTGAAGCCGGGGATCGCGATCGGTTCGCCGGCGGCACCCTTCACGGAGATGGTCGTGTCGGGATTGCCGAGGTCGAGACCGAGGTCGGCGGCGAGCGCGGTGGAGATGAGCGACACTTGGGCGCCGGTATCGAAGAGCATGCTGCTGGCCGTCACGAGGGTGGAGCCGCCCCCCATTCCCGGCATCCCCAGGCCGACGTTCGGCACCGTGGGGTTGGGCACGACCGTGATGTTCGTGCCCTCATTGCCGTAGTTATCGAGGCCGAGCGGCACGAGCGGGATGATGGCCGGCTGTGTGCTCCCTTGCTTCGGGGCGAGCGTTTGCCCCGGAGCCACGAAGTCGAACGTGGGGATGAAGAGCTGACCGGTGAGCCCGAGCGACGATGCGAAATCGATTCCCGAAAACGAGACATGGGCCGCCGAGCCGCCGGGAAAGGCGGCGCTCGGCTTGTGGACGGGCGTGCCCGCGAGCGTGGGCAGATTCGGGCTCCCCTCGAGCGAGCCGACGAACGCCTGGATGCCGGGGACGGCCTGCGCGGGCGACGTCGAAACGACGAACTCAGAGGCGAAAATATCGGCTTCGTTGATAATGATCGAAAAGTCCTGAAAGCCACCCACCAGAATCTCGCCCGGCTGGGAAACGTCGCCGATCACGCGGCCGTTGATCCCCTGGCCCCCCGCCCCGCCCGGATTGAGATGCGGCTGGGGGAAGTATTCATTGGCATAGGCGGCGAAGGAGACCACCGCCGCCCCGGTGTCGTAGATGCCGAGATCGAACACCACGGTCGTGCCGCTTGTGTACGTCTGCACGGTGAGAATCTGCTGGCCGACGGTGTCGATGCTCGGATCGAGCGTCCGTGTGATCTCGATGGCGGTGGCCCAGGGAGTGAGCCAGAGCACGAGAACGCCGGCAGAGAAGAGGCTCGAACAGCGGCTCATCGGACGCCTCGGGGCGGTGCTGGCAACGCGTGGGCGGATGCCATCGAACGGTTCGCCGAACTTCAGCGATACGTTCTCCGCCCCACTGCTAGGCAAGAATCGGCGATGGGGCCGAGGCTGTCAACTCGCCGGTATGAGCATCCTGTGTGTCCCCACACAGGCCCACCTGCCGATCACAGTCCGGCTCGCCGTAGAGATCCTGCATCCCCGCTACCGCCGCCAGATACTCGCTGAAGTGGGCATCCATGATTGAACCCTCCGTGGTTGGATAACTCTACGCATGTCCAGCCACAGAGTTCGCTTTTGCCCGGACTGCCGGGCTTGCCCAGAGCGCCACGCACCTGCCTCATTCGGTCGTCCAGCGGCTCTCATAGACGGTATCCCGCCGCGGCATGATCACCGACCAGCCGATGAGTTGGCCGTAGGGATGGTCGATCGTATAGCGGGCCGTGAGCGGCTCGACGGCATCCGGTGCGTCGCGGGGATACCGCACGAGTTCATAGCGCCGATACGGATGATCCTCGGGAAACAAGAGCCAAACGGTGACCAGGTCCGCATCAAACTGCATGATCATTGGCATACGGCCCGGCGGCAGCGCTGAAAACCGCACGGCGCCGCCAAGTTCCAGCGTGACCGGCTCGTCGAGCGGGGCCTTCGACAGATCGCAGCGAAATTCATAGCGGACCGGCGCGGCGCCGGGCTCCGCCGTGGCGACGCGCCGCACGGAGATCGGATACGGGCCCTTCGGCTGGCGATAGTCGACATCCTCGATGTCAAGCGCGGTGCGAAACACCACGCCACGCTGCCGCCGCGCCGGATCCTTCAGGCGGAGCACGACGCGGTCGCGAAAATGCACGCGGCCGCCCGCGTCGGGGCGCAGGCTCCCAGCCCACGCGCGGCGCAGGTCATTGATCCGGCTGTAGGAGAGGATTTCGAGGCCGGCAAAGTCGTCCGGTGTGGCCTCTGTGGCCGTGGCAACGTCGATTTTTTTCCACGTGCTGAAGGGATCGCTCTCCACGAGATCGAGCACGATCCGGATATCGGGGTCGCCCTTCGCGATCGAGTCGATCACGCTCGTGAGCATCTCGGCCCGGCGATGCACCCGGTAGAAACGCACCGGCAGATAGACGAAGAGCAGGCCGGCGAGGGCCAGATAGAGATACGTGGGCCAGTCCTTCCAGTCGAGGAGCGTGGACCATACCTTTCGCTGGCTCGACCGCCGCAGGAGCGCCGCCAGCCGGGCGCTTTCGTTCGTGGCGGCGGTGCGGGCGGTGCCCGCGGCATGCCCCGACTCCACGGCCGTCGATCCGCTCCGCACGACCGAAAAGCGGCCCGGCACCGGCTCCCAGGGCGGGCCTTCCGCAACCGGCTTGAGCGCCTTGTCGCCGAGCCGGCGATGGAGGCTCCTTGCCACCTCGTATCCATGGGCGACGAGCGCGTTGACCTCGAGATCGCTGAACCGGTCGAGGTCGGTGCGGATGCTCGACACCTCGGCCTGCACGACGGGGTGCAGGGCATGGGGATCCTCGTGGGGATCGACCAGGTGCGTGACCGGCAAAAACTGAAACCCGTTGCGGTCGCCAAAGTTCTCGCGCTCGAGCTGCCAGACCCGATCCCAGAGGATGTCGGACGCCCGGATCGACTGCGCCACGAACCCCAGCGGCGCGTTGCCGAGAATCTGAAACGGCTTGCCGGCATCGCTGACCACGATCCGGTCGAACGTCCGGCCGCCATGCCGTACGAGCCACGCGAATCCGCGTGTGCCGAGATTGTCGTAGACCCCGCCGTCGGTGAATGACTCGGTCGGAAACTGTCCCTCGTGCACCCCGAGATCTGCCGCGGAAATCTCCACCGGCGGGAAGAACCCGGGAAACGCCGACGATGCACTGACCACCTTCGCGATGCTCGCCGTCTGGCCGGTGACGTGCCGAAAGGGATCGGCCGAGCTGGCGCCGCGCGTCTGGATGTGGAGGCCGTCGCGATTGAACACCGCCATCACGCCGTCGCTCACGTTCGTGGAGAGCACGTGCAAAGCCGGCTGCTCGGGCAGTTCGAAGAGCCGCCGGTCGCCATAGAGAAACTGCCGATAGGCCCGCTCCAGGAGCGCGTTGGGCGCAAACTGCGGCGCGTGCCAGCCGGTGAGCTTGGCTGCCAGCCGCACCGGAAAGAGCAGGGGCAGCCGGCGCACGATGTGGTTGCGGACGTCGTGCTGTACGAAGCGCACGATCTCCGCAGCCGCCTCGCCGAACGCCCGGTCGTCGCCGGTGTAGCGATCCCAGTTGAGGACGAGATGCGCCCCGAGAATGCTTCCGCCGGAGACGGCGGCGATATCGGTGACGAGCGGCAGGGTGCCGTTGTCGCGGAGATAGCGGATCACGCCCAGGTGGTAGAGCGTGGCCCGAAATCCTCCGCCGGAAAGGGCGAGTCCGATGGCGGGCATGGGCGCTCCGTGGGGCGGTTGCGTCGCATCCTACCCGCTCGCGGTGAGAGAGGGGATGCCAACCGTGACGAGGCCGGACTGCCGATCACGGCGAACAGGCCACGCGAAATCTTCACTGGAAGTTCGGGGCTGTTTCACCGAGACTTGGGTGATGATCGGTCGTTTCCAGGCACGCCGGGCCGGTGTCACGCTCGTCGAAGTCCTCGTCGTGGTGGCGATCATCGGCGTGCTCGCCGGCCTTCTCCTGCCGGCCGTGCAGGCCGCCCGTGAGTCGGCCCGCCGCTCCTCCTGCTCGAACAACGTGCGGCAGCTCGCCATCGGCGTCCATACCTACGCCGATGCCCGCAGCCACTTTCCGCCGTCGATGGTGCACACCCCGGGCACGACGTTCGTATCGAACAACGGCTCCTGGTCGATCCACGGCCGGCTCCTGCCCTATCTCGAGGAGTCAACGATCGCAGCTCGAATCAACCTGGAGCAGGCCTGGGACGACGGCTTCACGACGGGCACGCCCGATCCTGCCCGGAACTGGGCCCATGTCCGCACGGCCCGCATCGGCGCGTTGCTCTGTCCGAGCGAACGTCAGCCGATGGCCCGCACGAAGAGCGGCGTGGCCTTCGTCCAGCCCCACACCTACGGCTTCAATCTGGGAACCTGGTTCGTCTACGACCCGCACACCGGGGCCGGCGGAGACGGTGCCTTCCACCCGAATTCAAACTTTACCGCCGCCAGATTCGTCGACGGGCTCTCGAGGACCTTGTGCCTCGCGGAAGTGAAGGCCTTCACACCGTATGTGCGAAATTCGTCCGACCCGGGCGGCTCGTTTCCTCCAGACGCGCCACCGCAGGATCCGCAGGTGATCGCCGGGCTCTGCACCGGGGCCGCGGCCGCCGACGTCAAGCTCGGCCCCGCCACGAACGATTGCACGGGCCACACCGAGTGGCCCGATGGCCGGGTGCACCACAGCGGTATCACGACCGTGTTCGTGCCAAACACGCGAGTTCCCTACCCCGATGCGGCCTCCGGCGGATACGACATCGATTACAACTCGCGGCAGGAGGGCTCGAGTGCCTCGGCCAGGACGTTCGCGGCGATCACGTCACGAAGCTACCACCCGGGCCTTGTCGTCACCGCGATGATGGATGGCTCGGTCGGCACGATCGCCGACGCGATCGAGCCTGCCGTCTGGCGGGCCCTCGGCACCCGCGCGGGCGGCGAAACATCCAGCCAGCCTTGAGATTTGGCCGGCCGCTTTCCCCGCGCCCCGCCCAGCCATAGACTGCATGCTCTCTCGCACGACCCTCAGTCATCTGGAGACCGTCCATGGACATCCTCGGTGAAATCTTGAAGCAGGTGCTCGAAGGCGCCGCTCAGCAGCAGCAGGCCCCAGAGCGCGCTCCGCAGCCGCAGCCCCGGGCTCCGCAGGGCGGCCCGTCGGGAATGCCCTCGCCCAACGACCTCTCGGAAATCTTCAAGCAGATCTTCGGCGGCGGCGAGGCCCAGAAGCTCCCCGACGTGGTCAAGCAGTTCGAGGAGAAGGGTCTTCGCGACGAAGTCGATTCGTGGGTGCGCACCGGTCCCAACAAGCCGGTCAGCCGGCGGCAGATCGAAGACGTGTTCGGCCAGCGCGAACTCGAGGAGATCGCCCGGCATCGCAATGTCGACCGCGAGCGGCTCGCCGAGGTGCTCAGCCGCTACATTCCGAAGATCATCGACGAGCTCACGCCGTCGGGCCAGTTGCAGGCCCGTCGCTAGCCCCGGGCTCCGACGGATCGGTACCGCATGCATACGCCACGCTGTCTGCTCCTGGCCTTGGCCGTCGTGGGTGGCGGCACCACGGCCAGCGCCATGGAGCGCGAGTGGGCGACCGTCGAACTGGCCTGGCGGGGCGACCCGCGAGCCACCGCCGACGCGCCGTTCGAGGCCGAAGCTGCGCCCGCCAGGCGGCCCTCGCGGCGGGCGCAGCGGCGGGCAGCGGCGCGGCGGCGGATGCCGTTCGACGACCTGCCTGTCGGCGTGGCGCCGCCATCCGCGGTGCCCGAGAGCGGCCTCCACCTGCCCGACTCGATCATGTCGCGCACGCCGGCCGTTCCGCTCCATGTCGATTCGACGCTCGAATCTCCGTTCGGAACGCCTGCGGGCGACGCCCCGCGAAGCGCGATGCTGGTGCATCGCGACCAGCCGTCGCTCCCGACGGCCGATGCGCGCCAGCGATTCGACATCTACCTTCCGGCGGGCTGTTCCAGCGGCGGCATGCCGCTCGTGATCTGGATTCACGGCGACACCTGGCGGGATGGCTCCCGGGCCGACTGCCCCGTGCGCTGGCTCGCCGAAGAGGGCTATGCCGTGGCGAGCATCGGCTATCGCCTCACCGATTCAGCCACGTTCCCGGCGCAACTCGACGACTGCCGTGCGGCGCTCGACGAGATCCGGCGCACGGCGGAGGTGTGGGGCATCGACCGCGAACGGATCGCGGTGGTGGGCTCGGGCGGCGGTGGCCATCTGGCTGCACTCCTCGGGCTCTCCGGGCCTGCCGACGCGCGGGTGGCTGCGGTGTGCGCCGTGGCGGCGCCGACCCACCTCACGTCGCTCGGGCCCGAACATGATCGGCCGTCGTCCCCGGCCAGCCTGCTCGTCGGCGGACCGCTGGCGGAGTTTCGCGAAGCAGCCCAGCGGGCAAGTCCGCTCTCGTATGTGTCGGCCGACGATCCGCCGTGCCTCGTGATCCACGGCGACCGCGACGCATCCATCCCCACCGCCCAGAGCGTCGCCCTCGATGCGGCGCTGCGGGCCGCCGGCGTCGACAGCACGCTTGTCGTCCTCGAGGGCACGGCCCACCGCCCGGCGCTCGATCGCTCCACGCCAGCCGGACGGGCACTGCTCGAATTTCTCGATCGCACGCTCGGCCCCGGGATCCGTGCGCCGGGCGGCAGCCAACCATGAGCGACGGAGCGGCGCGCAGTGCCAAGGCCGGCATCAGCCGCCGCAGGCTGCTCGTGGCGGGTGGCCTCGTCGCGGTGGGTGTGCCGACCGCCGGCGCCATCGACGGCCTGTTCGTCACGCCGCACCGGCTCGAAACGACCACGCACGCGCTTTCGAGCCGTGCACCCCGGCCGGATGCACGGCTGCGCGTGCTCCAGGTCAGCGATCTCCACCTGCACCGGATCGGCCGCCTCGAGACGCGGCTCCTCGAAGGCCTTCACGACGCCCGGCCCGACGTCATCGTGTTCACGGGCGACATGGTCGACAGGCGGCACGACCTCTGGCACTTGGAGACATTCCTGCGTGAATGCCCCGCCGGTCCCCGCCGGTTCGCGATCCTCGGCAACTGGGAGTATTGGGCTGGAGTGCCACGCGAGGCCCTCGAACGCCTCTACGAGAGCCACGGCATCGAGCTGCTCGTGAATCGCTCGCTGGAATTCACCGCGGCGGGCACCCGCGTGCGGATCACGGGGCTCGACGACCTGCGCGGCGGCTCGCCCGACGCCCGGGCGGCGCTCCGCGACGCCACCCCGGCCCCGAATCACCTCCTGCTCGCGCATTGTCCGCTCTCGCGCGATGTCGTCGCGATCCCACCGGACCACCCGGTCGACCTCATGCTTGCCGGCCACACGCACGGCGGGCAGGTGGCGCCGTTCGGCGTGGCCCTCACACTGCCGGACGGAAGCGGCCGCTACGTCGCCGGCTGGTATCGCGATGCGGGGCCGCCCATGTATGTCTCGCGCGGCATCGGCACGTCGCTCATTCCGGTGAGGCTCGGGTCGACACCGGAACTCGTGCGCTTCGAGTGGGCTCTCGCTTGATCCGATCCTCCGGCGAACGCTGCCTTTCGCCAGCCCGCACGACCGTGCCAGGCCGCACGCGCCGCCCTGCTTCTCCCGCCTGTCCAGTTGCCTGCCCGAGGGGCCGATATCCCGTGGTGCGTAGCGTTCATCCATTCATCGCGTGAGCAGGTCGACGTTCCCATGCCCGGAAAGCCCCGCAAGCCCTCGTCCGCCGTCCAAACCCCGCTCGAGACCTACCTGCGGGAGATCAACGACACGTCGCTGCTCACGGCCGACGACGAGAAGCGACTCGCCTACGCGATCGCCAAGGGGGATGCGGCCGCCCGGGACCACATGGTGCGGGCCAACCTCCGGCTCGTGGTGAACATCGCCCGCGGCTATGCCAATCGCGGCCTGCCGCTGCCCGACCTCATCGAGGAGGGCAATCTCGGCCTCCTGCGGGCGGTCGAGGGATTCGACCCCAAGGTCGGCACCCGGTTCAGCACCTACGCCAGCTACTGGATCAAGCAGTCGATCAAGCGGGCCCTCATCAACTCGGGCAAGACGATCCGCATCCCCGCCTACATGGTCGAACTCCTCTCGAAATGGCGGCGGGCCACGGCCCGGCTCGTCGACGTGCTCGGCCGGACACCGACGCAGGAAGAAGTGGCGCGGATGCTGGGGCTGGCCCGCAAGAAGCTGCCGATCATCAAGAAGGCGATCCACGTGCATCAGGCCGCCCCGCAGACGGAGCAGGCAGACGGCGGCTGGTCGCTCGGCGAGATCATCCGCGACGAGAACATGAAGTGCCCCGCCGAGGTGCTCCTCGACGACGACACGATGCGGCATGTGCTCGACCGGATCGAGAAGCTCGACGAGCGGGCCTCCAGGATCCTCAAGCTCCGCTTCGGCCTCGGCGGCGGCGAGCCGATGACGCTCAAGGAGATCGGAAGCGTGCTCGGGCTCACCCGCGAGCGCGTGCGACAGATCGAAGCGGAGACGCTCGCCACCCTGGCCCTCGAACTCGACGGCGTGCCCCAGGCGAACGTGCGGCTGCGGCGGGGGGCCTGAGGATGGCCGCCTCTCCCGCCGTCGATCTTGCGCAGTTCATCCGGCCGGTGCCCGATTTTCCGAAGCCGGGCATCCTGTTCCGCGACATCACGCCGGCGCTCGCCGACCCCCGGGCGTTCGCCACGGCGATCGACGGCATGGTGGCGCCCTGGCGCGGTGAACGCCTCGATGCGATCGCGGCCGTCGAGGCGCGCGGCTTCCTGTTCGCCGGCCCGCTCGCCCTGGCCCTCGGCGTGGGCGTGATCCCGGTGCGGAAGCCGGGCAAGCTCCCGGCCGAGACGATCCATCACGAATATGACCTCGAGTACGGCCGCGACCGCCTCGAGATGCACAAGGGCGTGCTCGCTCACGGCGCCCGGGTGCTGGTCGTCGACGATGTCCTGGCCACCGGCGGCACGGCGGCGGCCTGCATGCGGCTCGTCGAAGCCGGCGGGGCGATCGTCGCGGGCGCCGCGTTTCTGCTCGAACTCGAAGCCCTCGGCGGCCGGAAACGCCTCGCCCCCCACCGCGTGGAAACCGTGCTCACGTACTGAGGTTTTTTGGCGATTTCCCTCGGAGGGAATCCTGAACTACCCTTGCGGGAGGAAAGAGGTATCCCGTGAACCAGCTTCCGCTCCAACTGCCCCTGCCGGTGCTCATCGGCGCCGGGATCGTGCTCGGGCTCTTCGCCCTCACGCTTCTCCTGCTCATCTTCAACTACGGACAGCTCTGGTTTCAGGCGTTCTGGTCGAAGGCGCCCGTCACGTTTCTCGAGCTCCTCGGCATGAGCCTCCGCAAGGTGAACGCCCGCACGATCGTGCAGGCCAAGATCATGGCCACGCAGGCCGGCGTCGGCCGCGACGCCTCGGTGCGTCGGCTCGAGGCCCACTATCTCGCCGGCGGCGACGTGCCGCGGGTGATCCGCGCGTTGATCGCCGCCCATCGGGCCGATCTCGACCTCGACTTCGACCGGGCCTGCGCGATCGACCTGGCCGGCCGCGACGTGCTCGACGCCGTGCAGACGAGCGTGAATCCGAAGGTCATCGACTGCCCCGACAATGCGAGCGGCAAGTCGACCCTCTCGGCCGTCGCCAGGAACGGTGTGGAGCTCAAGATTCGGGCCCGCGTGACGGTGCGCACGAACCTCCAGCAGCTCATCGGAGGTGCCACCGAGGAGACGATCATCGCGCGGGTCGGCGAGGGGATCATCACGTCGATCGGCTCCTCGGAAAGCCACTTCGAGGTGATGGAGCACCCCGACACGATCTCGAAGGCGGTGCTCCAGCGCGGCCTCGATGCCCAGACGGCGTTTCAGATCGTGTCGATCGACATCGCCGACATCGAGGTGGGGGAGAACATCGGGGCCCGGCTCCAGGCCGACCAGGCCGAGGCGGATACCCGCGTCGCCCGGGCGAAAGCCGAGGAACGCCGGGCCTTCGCGATCGCCCGCGAGCAGGAGATGAAGGCCGCCACGGCCGAGAACCGCACGCGCGTGCTCGAGGCCGAAGCGCTCGTGCCCAAGGCGATGGGCGAGGCGTTCCGGGCCGGACGGATGACGACGGCGGCGGCCGGCAACGGCCGTCCGCCCGCCTGAAGGCTCTCCAGATCCCCCACCCTCCATGCCTTGCCGGGCGCCGCCGGTTTTTTCGCTACGACTCGGGAATTCGGCCAAACCTTGCCGGCAGTCGGAGCCGATAGTGCAGGTGTGCCTGCCATGGATGGCCGGCCCATCCAGCGACGAAAAGGCCGAAGGCCAGGGAGATTGTCATGGCGCTGCGTAAACTTCGCGTGTACACCGGTCCGGATGCGGAGGCGGCCACCGCGGCCATCGGTCGCGAGGCTTCCCAGCCCAACGCCGTGCGGACCACGCTCGGCGAGATTCTGCCGCTCCTCGCCGACGCCGTGGCCAGCAACCGGACCTGGCTCACCGATTTCGAGGCCGACGAACTGACGATCTCGTCCGATCTCTACGACGTCCTGCAGGCCTATCGGCACTTCCGCCGTCCGGTGGCCTGAACGCGGGCGTTGATCGCTTTTGTCACGCACACGGGGGGAATGAGTCCCCTCTTGCGAGTGGAATCCGAGTGTCGCATAGTCGTGCGACAACCACCCTGGATTCCACACCCATGCCCGCCCCCGTCAATCTCGCCGATCTCGGTCAGCGCGCCCGCGCCGCCCGCCTCGCCCGCCACCTCACGCTCGAAGAAGTCGTGTCGCGGGCCGACTTCACCGTGAGCTGGCTCTCGAAGCTCGAAAACGGCCAGCTGACGCCGTCGCTCGACGGCCTCGTGAAGCTCGCCGAGGTGCTCGAGTGTGGTGTCGATGCGCTGGTCGCAGGGCTGTCGGTGCCCCCGCGCTATGTCACGACCAAGGACGGCGCAGGGCGCCTCGAGCCGCTCACCAGGGAGCGGCGGGGCGGCACCATGATCGAGCATCGGGCCGACCAGTGGCGCGACCGAGCCATGCACCCGGCGATCATCCATGTGTCGGGCAACGGCACCAAGGGGGCTCCCGACAGCCACCGCGGAGAGCGGTTTTTGTTCGTGCTCGACGGTGACCTCAAGCTCGAGTACGGCGATGAACTGCTGCTCCTGGCGAAGGGCGACAGCATCTATCTCCACGCCTCGATCCCCCACTCGCTCATGCCGGCCACCCGAAACGCGACGGTGAAGGTGCTCAGCGTGATCCACGAGCACGGGGCTGCGGCGCCGGCAGGGCGCTCGAACGGGGCGACAGAAGCGACACGGCCACGAGCACGAAAAACCCGAGCGGGATCGTGACGAGCCCCGGCTGGCTGAAGGGCACGATCGACGCCTCGCGGCTCCAGCCGTAGACCTTTTCGAAGGTGTCGGCCGAGAGCAGGATCCACGCGAGCGACGCGACCATGCCGACCGTGACGGCGGCGATGATCCCCTGCTTCGTCGTCCGCGGCCAGAAGAGCAGCATCACGAGCGCCGGCAGATTCGCGCTCGCCGCGATGTTGAACGCCCAGCCCACGAGAAAGCTGACATTGAAGCTCCGGAACAGGATGCCGAGCGCCATCGCCACGATTCCCAGCCCCACGGCCGCGAGCTTGCCGCAGCGCACCTTCTCGTGATCGGTCATCCGGATGCCGAGCACGTTTTCCACGAGATCGTGGGCCACGGCGCCGCTCCCGGCCATGATCAGGCCGCTCACGGTCCCCAGCACCGTCGTGAACGCGATTGCCGAGATGATCGCGAACAGCGTGGTGCTGAACGACTTGGCCAAAAGCGGGGCCGCCATGTTCGAACTCGTCGGGTCGAGGGCTCCGCTGGTCATCGCCCCCAGCCCGAGATAGAGCGTGAGCACGTAGAACGCCCCGATCGCGGCGATGCCCACGACCGTGCTCTTCCGCGCGGCGGCCGCATCCTTGACCGTGTAGTAGCGGATGAGGATGTGCGGCAGCGAGGCGGTGCCGCAGAAGAGCGCGAGCATGAGGCTCGCGAAGTCGAGCCGGTCGGCGAGGTTGCCCGTGGTGAGCCCCTTGAAATAGCCGCCCGGCTTGAGGAGATCGACGCCCCTCCGTTCCACCGGCGTGTAGGTGGTGTGCACGCCCGCCTCGTCGGTGTGCTTCGACGGCGCCCACGTGATGATCGAGGAATCCTCGAGCACGCCGAGATACTCGAGCGGCCGCAACGGCCCGGTGGAGGTTTTCCCGGCGTAGCGATCGGGCAGCCGCAGGATCGTACCCACCGGCCGCAGATCGTGCTCCCGCGATTGCGGGGCGCCATCGACGAGCACCGTGCCATCGGGGCGGACAGAGCGCACCTGCGGCGCGAGGTTCTCCGCGCCGGGGCGGCCGGCGTTCACGGCGAGACCACGGTTCAGGATCAGCGCCGCGAGCACGCCACAGAAAAAGACGAGGAGTGATCCCTTGATGAACTGCACCCAGGTGGTCGACACCATCCCGGCCGTGACGACGATCAGCGTCACGGCCACCCCCACGAGCACCACGCCCGCCCAGTGCGGCAGGCCGAGGAGCGGCATGATCAGATCACCGGCGCCCACCATCTGCGGGATCAGGTAGAAGACGCTGACCACGAGCGTCGAGATCGCCACGGCGAGCTTGATGCCGCGGCTGTTGAAGCGGGCGTCGAGGGCGTCGGCGAACGTGAACCGCCCGAGCGCCTTGATCGGCTCGGCGATCACGAACAGCGCCACGATCCAGCCGGCCAGGAATCCGATCGAATACAAAAACCCGTCGTAGCCGTGGAACGCGATCATCCCACAGATGCCGAGGAACGATGCCGCCGAGAGATAGTCGCCCGCGAAGGCGATGCCGTTGACGAACCAGTGCACCTCGCCGTGGGCGGCGTAATAGGCCTGGGCCGACTGCCCCTTGCGACCAAGGTAGAAGGAGAGCCCGATCACGCCGACGACGAACGAGGCAAAGATCGCAATCGCGAGCGGCGATGATTCGTAGAGCATCCGGGGTCTCTTTCTAGCGCCCCGGGCGGGCGACGAGCGACAACAGCGCCAGCCCGAAGGCCGCCGCGATCAGCCCCATGCCGGAGGCGATCGCGAGATTCACGCCTCCGAACGGCCGGATGGAGAGCATGTCGGGCCGAAACAGCACGAGCCCCATGAAGCCGGCGTAGAGGGCGACATAGATCCAAAACAAGACGAGGCCCAGCCTGCGGCCCGGTGTTGGTTCAGGAGATGCCATGCGTTCCGCTCCACCCATGCCCGATCATTGCGGAGCGGCAGTGTAGCGTGTCGCGCCTCTCCCGTACCAACGCTCCTCGAGCGTTCGCCGCCCCCAGCGCCTACCTCGTCCGGCTGGCTGCGGCCTGCTTCTGTCGCGCGGGGCCCTTCCAGTTGTGCGCTCGCCACCAGTCGGGGCCTTCGGCCTCGATCTCCGCCGTGTGAGCCCGCAGGCGGTCCACCATGCCGGCGAGGCGTTCCGGCTCCGCGGCCGCGAGGTCGTGTGCCTCTGCCCGGTCGGTCGCGAGGTTGTAGAGTTCGGGGCGTTCGAGGGCCTCGTCTGCCACGATCTTCCACTCCCCCTCGCGGTACGCCACCTTCCCGCCCCACCGCCAATACAAGGGCTCGGGCCTGTCGATCTCGGTCCCGGCGAGCGCCGGCAACAGATTGACTCCGTCGAGCGGCCGGCCATCCGGACGCTCGACGCCCGTGGCCGCGAGCACGGTGGGGAAAAAGTCGCTGCCGATGACGACAACATCGCTCTCCGTGCCCGGCTGGATTCTGCCCGGCCAGCGGACGATCCCCGGCACGCGATGCCCGCCCTCGTACATCGACCGCTTCCGTTCCCGAAGGCCTCCCGTCAGCCCCCGGCCGGGCCCCTTCGCGCCATCCCCCTCCGGCCCGTTGTCGCTCGTGAAAAACACGAGCGTCGAATCGGCGGCGCCGATCTCGTCGAGCGTCTTCATGAGCGTGCCGAAGGCGTCGTCGAGCTGCGTGATGTTGGCCCGGTAGGTGCGCTCCTCTGGATCGGTGATCGTGGCGTGAAGCTTCTCATAGCGGTCGGCCGACGCAATTCTGTAGTGGGGCTCATGCGTCCACACCGCCAGGAAGAAGGGTTTCGCCGGATCGCGCTTGGTCTTCAGCCAGGTCGTCGCCTCCTGCGCGACGAACGGCGCCGAATAGTCGTCGACCGTGCCGATCGGCTGCCCGTTTCGCACGAAGTTCTGCGGGAAGGCGTGGCTCGGCGCGGCGTTGTTCTGGGTGGCAAGCCACCAGTCGTACCCATGGTCGTTTGGCTGCGGCTGCTCCGGGGAGTTGAACATCCCGTTCAAGTGCCATTTGCCGACATGGCAGGTGTCGTAGCCGGCGTCCTTCAGCAGCCGCGGCAGGGTGATCTCGCTCGTGCGCAGGTGGATCGGGCTGTTCTCGGGAATCCACGTGAACACGCCATTGCGAAAGGGCGTGCGGCCCGTGAGCAGGCTCGACCGCGACGGCGAGCAGACACTCGACGCCGAGTGGCAATCGGTGAGCCTGAGGCCCTGCGACGCGAAGCGATCGAGGTTGGGCGTGATCGCCGCCGTGTTGCCGTAGCAGCCGAGTTCGCCATATCCGAGATCGTCGGCGAGAAAGAGGACGATATTCGGCCGCACTTCGGCGGTGACCGCCGATGCCGTGACCAGGGCTGCGGCCGCACCGCTCACGGCCGCGTTCCCTGCGGCCGGCTTCTTCTTTCTCCGATCCGGCGCCAGCGCCGGGTAGAGCATCTGCGCGTTCTCCACCTCGCCTGCGGGCCGCCTGCCGCGCGGGCCCTGGCTCGCCAGATCATCACGCAGCCGATCGATGAGCCCGCGAAGGCGGGACACGATGTCCGGGTGTGCTGCGGCGACGTCGGTCGTTTCCCCGACGTCTTCCATAAGATCGTAGAGCCGCGGCGCGGTTGGGGAGGCCGGAACAACACCCCCCTTCTTTCCCATGCCGAGCGTTTGCGGGGCGACCGCGAGTTTCCAGCGTCCCTGCCGCACCGCTTGGAGCACCTTGCCATCGAAGTAGTAGTGCGCTTCCCGAGGCGACTCGGACACCGTGCCCAGGAGAAGCCCGGAGAGGTCACACCCGTCGATCACGGGCTCCGCTGGCACCGCTCCGCCCGCGAGCGTCACGAACGTCGGCAGGAGGTCGATCGTCCCCGTGACCGCCGGGCACGTCGAACCGGCCGCAATGTGGCCCGGCCACCAGGCGATCGTCGGCACCCGCACGCCTCCCTCCCATGTGCTCCCCTTGCTGCCGCGCAGCGGTCCGGCGCTCGTCGCCTCGCCCACCTGACCCGACCACGGCCCGTTGTCGCTCGTGAACACGACGAGCGTATTTCGCTCGAGCCCCAACTCACGCAGCGTGTCGAGAATTCTCCCCACGCTCCAGTCCATCTCCTCGACCCAGTCGCCGAAAGGCCCGTTGCTGCTCCGTCCCACGAACCGCTCGCCTGGCTTGAGCGGATGATGCACGGCCGTGTGTGGCAGGTAGAGAAAAAACGGCCGATCCCTCGATTCGCGGATGAACCGGATCGCCTCGTCTGCATACCACTCCACGATCTGCGGCTGCTCGTCGTCGGTGAGCAGTCGTTCCACGCGCTCATCCCGAAGCAGGGGCACGACCCGCTCACCCGTCTCTTTGGACACCCGTTGCATGTCATTGGAGTAGGGGATGCCGAAGTATCGGTCGAAGCCCTGCTGCGTGGGCAGAAACGCCGGCTGGTCACCGAGGTGCCATTTGCCGATGCAGGCCGTTGCGTACCCGAGCGGCTTGAGCCGCTCGGCGATCGTGAACTCGGCCGGATGCAGTCCGTGCGGGGCGGCCGGAAAGTAGACGCCTGGCACGCCCACCCGCACGCCATAACAGCCGGTGAGGAGCTGCGCCCGCGACACCGAGCAGACGGGGGCCGCGTAGAAGTTCGTGAGCTTCATCCCCTCGGCTGCCATCCGGTCGAGATGCGGCGTCTTCTGCTTCGTGGCCCCGAACGGGCCGATGTCGCCGTAGCCCAAGTCGTCGATGAAGATCACCACGAAATTCGGCGGGGCGGCCTCGACGGCACATGCAGCCACGAGGGCCGCGACCGCGGAGACGATGCATGACAGGCAGGCGCTGGCACGATTCATTTCGTGAGTTCCTCTGTGGGCTGTTCGGAGAATCGAAACGGATCGTCGTGCCGCCGCATCTCGGCCAGGAGCAAGGATTCCATCCGGGCCCGCTCGCCGGCAAACGCAGGATCTTCGGCGAGGTTCCGTTGGCGTTCCGTCGGTGTGGTGCCTGTGAGCGATGTCACGGCTGCAGCGGCGTGTTCGGCGAGCAGTTCGTGGGGATTGTCGGCGAGGTTGAAGAGCTGCGTGTGCAGCCCGCCGGAGGGCGACTCGTACTTGATCAGTTTCCAGTCTCCGTGCCGCACGCTGCGCATGCCCGGCTTCTGGCCACCGCAGTAGACGCCGTAGAGCACGTCGCGAATCACCGGCACCTTCCCGGCGAGCACCGGCAGCAAGCTCGTGCCTTCGTTGGTCGCCGGCGGCTCGATCCCGCAGATGTCGCAGAGCGTGGCGAGCGAGTCGCCAAGGTACACGTTGCCCGGCGCGCGACTCCCCGGCTTCACGCCCGGCCCTTTCACGATCAACGGCACGCGCCAGGTGTGCTCGTAGAGATTCTGCTTTCCCTGCAGGCCGTGGCGGCCGATCGCGATCCCGTGGTCGGAGGTGTAGAAGATCCACGTATTCTCGAGTTCACCCATCGTCTCGAGCTTGTCGAGCACGCGGCCGATCTGGCGGTCGATGTTCTCGCTGCAGGCATACTCGCGGCCGCGCTCGTTGCGGATCGTGCGCTCGTCGCGGTTCGACCACACACCGCTCACGTTGACCTCGTCGCGGACGTCCATGTGGCCGTGGTCGAAGGGATGCCGCGGTAGCCAGTTGGCCGGCAGCGGCGGCTGCCGCGGATCGGCCGGTGGCAGCGCCGCCTTGTCGGCATGGTTGGTGGCACCATAGCTCGCGAGCAGCTCGGGCGTGCCGTCCCGCGTGTCGTGCGGGTGGGAGAAGCCGAAGTAGATGCAAAACGGATCGGTATCCTTCGTCCGCTCGCGTTCCTCGAGGTAGGCGAGCACCTGGTCGCCGTGCCAGGCGCTGCCGCCCTCCGGATTGCCTTCCCGCTTCGTCGCGTCCCGTCGCACGGTGAACAGGGCGTCGGCCGCCTCGTAGGCGTTGCCCTGCTTGCACGTGCGCATCGTGTCGTAGCCGGCGGCGTTGAACACCGGTGCCAGCGTGAAGCGCTCGAGGCCCGGCGGACAGTGCTGCGTCCCAGGGGACGGTGCTCCCTTCTTCCGCTTCGGCGCGCCGGGCCCGATTGGCAGGTGCCACACCGACCGGCCGCTCATCACCATGTGCCGGCTTGGCGTGCACACGGCGCCGGAGAACGAGCCCATGTGGTAGGCCGCATCGAACACCATGCCTTCGGCGGCGAGCCGCTCGATCACGGGCGCGTGAAGCGTCGAGGACGGGTCGTAAAACGTGAAGTCGAACGGCGACTGGTCGTCGACGATGATGTAGAGGATGTTCGGCCGCTTCACCCGCTTGCCGGTCGGTGCATCTTTTTTCGCCGCGACCCGGGCATCGGCGAACGGCAAGGGCCACGCAGGGTCTGGCACGTGCTCGCGGTCGAGGATCGCCCGCATCCGGGCGACGATCGCGGGCTGCTCGGAAGCCACGTTGCGCGACTCCGCCGGATCGGCGGCGAGGTCGTAGAGTTCCACGGGAGCCGGGGTGTCGCGACGGTTCCTCGCAATGGCCTTTTGGATCACCTTCCAGCGGCCATCCGTCGCCGTCTGCCACGCGGCTTCCGTGAGCTCGCGATAGAGCACGCGATCGGTCGCCGCGGGGGCGGCGCCGCGGAGCGGCGCCGCGAGGCTCGTGCCGTCGAGCCCGGCGGGTATCCGGTCGCCGAGCCCCGCCAAGTCGAGGAGCGTCGGCAGCCAATCCTCGAAGCCGGTCGGCGCGTCGATCACCTTGCCGGCGGGGATGTGTCCGGGCCATACCGCGACGGCCGGCACGCGCAGGCCGCCTTCATAGGGCGAACCCTTCCAGTCCCGTAGGCTGCCATTGCTCTTGAGCCGCGCCGTGTCGATGCCGCCGAGCCCCGGCCACGTGGCGCCATTGTCGCTCGAAAACACGAAGATCGTGTCGGCGGCGAGGTGCAACTCGTCGAGCAAGGCCACGATCCGGCCCACCTCGCGGTCCATGCGCGTGACCATCGCCGCATACGTCGCAAGCGGCCGTGCGCAGGGAAGGTAACCCTTGCCGCCCACATACGGCTCCTCGGCGCCGAAGTGCCGCTCATACCCGGCGAGCGACGGCTCGTCGGCAGGCACCTGGAGCGCCAGGTGTGGAACCGTCGTCGGCACGTAGAGGAAGAAGGGCTGCGCGGCGTGCCGCCGGATGAAGTCGAGCTGCCGCTTGGCGATCTCGTCGGCGGAATAGGTGGTTCCGTCGAGTTCAACCCGCGCGCGGCCTTCCCAGAGATGGTCGGGGTAGAACGAATGCGCCTGGCGCTGGCAGTTGTAGCCGAAGAACTCGTCGAATCCGCAGTCGAGCGGCTCCGAACCACTCCCCGGCCCCCCGAGCCCCCATTTGCCGAAGCCGCCGGTCGCATAGCCGGCCTCGCGGAAGAGCCGGGCGAGCGTGACGGTGCCGCCGGGCATGGGAAACTGCCCCTCCGGCTTCGCCTCGCGATTGCTGCGCACCACTGCGTGGCCCGGGTGCTTGCCCGTCAAGAGCACGCAGCGGCTCGGCGCACAGACGGCACACCCGGCCCAGTGCCGGGAGAGCCGCGTACCCCGGGCAAACAGCGCGTCGATGTTCGGGGTCTGGATATCCTTCGAGCCAAGCGCCGCGACGTCACCGCTCCCGAGATCGTCGCACAGGAAGAAGACGACGTTCGGCGGGCGGGCGGGAGCATTCGCCGCCACGCCGCACGGCATGGCCAGCACCACGGCCACGAGGGCCAGGAGTCCGCTGATTCGCATCGGGAATCCTGTGTTCACGGGGACTTCGTCAGCACGTCGAGAAGGTAGTCTTCGACCTTGGCGTGCGACACACCTGGGGCACCCGGATAGGCCAGTTCGCACGGCACACCCACGGCGTCGCACCGTTCCTTGAGTTTGACGCCGAAGTTGGCGGTGTGCGTCGGATCCTTCTGCGGCTGCCCGAGAGCCGGCGCGGAACCGTACCACAGGTAGACCGGCGGATCGTCCTTGGTGACGAGCGCGTACGGCGAATAGCGGTCGATGACGGGGAGCAGCCGGTCGCGGGCGGCGAGGAAGTTGGCAAACTGGCTGTCACGCTGCCCGGCACTCGATACGACCCCGAAAGCATGGCCGCCGTAGCGGCTGTTGGGTGTCCACTCCTTCATCTGCACGGGGTCGAGCGTCGTCTGGGCGCCGCTCACCGCTGCCGCGAGGAGCCGGGTCGACTCCCGCGCCACGGGATCACCGCTCGACGGATCGGCCATGTCGTCGTGGAATGCGAGCCACAGGCTGGTGCACGCGCCGGCCGACCCGCCGCTCGCGGCGATCCGCTGCGGGTCGATCTGGAGTTCGGCAGCCTTGCTGCGCACCGTCTGCAGGGCCCGCGCGGCGTCGGAGAGCGGCGCCTTCACGGGAGGGTCGATGCCTTCGGCCATCGCCTCCTTGATGAAGCGATATTCGACGCTCGCCACCGACACGCCGCGCTCGAGCATCTTGGGCAGCATGCCGGTGAGGCCCGAGAGCCGGTCTCCCCCCTGCCAGCCGCCGCCATGGATGAAGAACAGGAGCGGCGTGGGCTTGTCGGCCGTGGCCAGCGGGCTCTTCCAGAAGTGGAGTCGCTGCTTCGGGTGCGGGCCGTAGGACACGTCGGGCAGCGTGGGTGCCGGGCCAAACTGCCGGTCGAACGCCACCTTGAACGGGTTTTCGGAGGGACCGTCGAGGTCTTCGTTGACGAGATCCGGCTGCACACGCGCCCACCAGCGGTCGTACTCCGCGGCCAGCCGGGCCACGACGTCGGGATGCTCCTTCGCCACGTCGGTCTTCTCGCCCGGATCGGTGGCGATGTCGTAGAGCTCCCAGGCATCGGCGCGATTCTTCACGTTCACAAGGCTCCACTGTCCCTCGCGGATCCGGCAGTTGCGATACGCGCTCTCCGCCGCCTTGCCCCGATCCCAGCGACCCACGTGCGTGATCAAGGGCCTGTCGGGCCAGCCGATCCGGGCCCCGCGCAACAAGGGCGCGAAGCTCCGGCCCTCGACCTTCGCGGCGACGGCCGGCGGCATCTCGACGTCGGCGAGGGTGCAGAGTGTCGGCAGGACGTCGATGTGGGCGACGAGCGACGGCATGTCCATCCCGGCCGGCAGGCTGCCCTTCCACCGCCAGAAACTCGGCACGCGGGTACCACCACGGTAAGGCGAGCCTTTTTGCGCCCGCATGCCGGCGTTGTGTACGGCGTGACCGGCGGCCGTGCCGTTGTCGGTCGTGAACACGACGAGCGTGTCCTCGGCGAGGCCCCATTCGTCGAGTTTCGCGAGCAGCCGCCCCATGTTCGTGTCGATGTTTTCGATCATGCCGTAAAACCGCGCGACGTCGTCCCTTGACGGCTTCGCCCCGTCCTTCGGCACGCCGAGCTGATCGAGCTTCGCACGCGGGGCGGCATCCGACCCGGGCGGAGCGTCGTAGGGCGAATGCGGGGCGTTCGTCGTGAGGTAACAGAAAAACGGGCCGTCTTCCTTCCGCTTCTCCTCGATCCAGTCGAGCGCCGCGTCGAAGAACACGTCGGTGCAGTAGCCCTTCGTCTTCACGAACGTGCCGTCGCTGCGGATCACGGGATCGAAGTACGTGTTGCCGGGGGCATCGCCGCAGCTCCCGGGATACGACTGGCCGATGCCGCCGCCGCCGTGGATGAAGACACGGTCGAAACCGCGCTTCCCGGGCTGGTAGGCATCCTCGTCGCCCAGATGCCACTTGCCGAAGATGCCGGTCGTGTAGCCGGCGGTCTTGAGGAGCTGCGGGAGCGTGGTCGCCGCGAGCGCGAGCCGCTCCCGCTCGAAGATCGTGTGGGTGACGCCCGAACGAAATTCGTGCCGGCCCGTCATCAGGGCGGCCCGGGTCGGCGCGCAGGTCGGGCTCGCATGAAACTCCGTGAGCCGCACGCTTTCACCGTGCATCCGGTCGAGGTGCGGCGTCTTCACGACCGGATTGCCATGGATCGCGATGTCGCCATAGCCCTGGTCGTCGGTCATCACGTAGATGATGTTGGGCCGCTTGCCGCGCGTTTTCGCCGACGGGGCCGGCCCGACGCCCGCGAGCGTGCGGCATTCGTCGGCGATCCGGCTCCAGGTCGCCTCCAGTTGCTGGACGCGGGCGGGCTCCTGCGCGGCGAGATTGCGCGTCTCCGAGCGATCGCTCGCCAGATCGTAGAGCTCCCACGGCGTGCCCTTGGCCGCCACGAGCTTCCACGCGCCCACGCGCACCGCGCGGTGTGCGTCGTGGCACCACCACAGCTCGTCGTGTGCAGCCGGAGCCGATGGATCGGCAAGCGCCGTGGCGAAACTGCGCCCCTGGAAGGCTGGCACAGGCGTGCCGCCATGCTCCGCAGGCGCCGCCACGCCGGCGATTTCGAGCACCGTGGGCACGACGTCGATCACGTGCACAGGCTGCGTGCGGAGCGCCCCCTTCGACGCCACACCCTTGGGCCAGTGGACGATCCACGGCGTGGCAATGCCCCCTTCATGCACCCAGGTCTTGTGCCGGCGAAACGGTGTGTTGGCGCAACTCGACCATCCCGGCCCGAGGCAGAGGAAGGTTTTCCGCGAGCCGGGCGGGGCCGCCGCATCGTGTCCCTCGCCACGGATCATGATCTCCGCCGAGGCGCCGTTGTCGCTCGCGAACAGGATAAGCGTGTTCTCGAGGGCGTTCATCGCCTCGAGTGCGGTGAGAATTCGGCCGACCTCGCGATCCATCGATTCGACCATCGCGGCATGGATCGCCATCTTCGTGGCCTGAAACTCCCGCTGCTCCGGCGTGAGCTCGGCCCACGGCAGCGGCCGGTCGACCTCGCCCGCCCCGAGCCGGGCGAGCGTGTCGGGCTTCGGCTGGTACGGCGGCCCCACCGCCCGTTCGGGCTCGGCGGCGGGCGTGGTCGCGATCCCCAGGCTCTGCAGCCGCGTGGCCCGCGCCTGCCGCACCGCGTCCCAGCCGGCCCGATACCGCTCGCGGTACTTCGCGATCACGTCCGGCGGCGCCTGGAGTGGAAAGTGGGGTGCCGTGAACGCGACATAGTGGAAGAACGGCTTGCCTGCCGGGTGGGCGGCCGCATGCTCCTCGAGGCACTTCACCGCATGGTCGCCGATCGCGCTTGTCGCGTAAAACGCCTGGCGCTCGGGAACCGGCTGGCCATCCTCGGTGACACCAGCGGCGTCGAAATAGTTGCTCTGGCCGGCGCCGCTCACGTCGAACGATCGTGCGAAGCCCTGCTCGCGTGGATCGCCGTCGATGTGCCACTTGCCCGAGTGGTAGCTCACGTAGCCGGCCGGCGCGAGCAGCTGGGGCAGGAGCCGCGCCCACTGCGGCCGCTTGCCGCCCGTGCCCCCCGTGCCCCCCGGCAGGGCATCGCGGTTGATCGACTGGGCGTAATACCCCGTGAGGAGCGCCGCCCGCGAGGGCCAGCAGCGGGCCGTGTTGTAGCCCTGCGTAAACCGCAGGCCACCCGCCGCGAGCCGGTCGAGATTGGGCGTGTCGATCTCGCCGCCGTAGCAGCCGAGATCGGAAAACCCGAGATCATCGGCGAGGATGACGACGACGTTGGGCGAGGCAGCGATGCTTTGTGTCGCTGCGACAATGGTCACCGCGACCAAGAGCGAGATGCATCGGACGAGTCGCATGGAAAACTTCCTGTCGAGTGTGTCGCCGGCAAGGGGTTGCCCCTATCATCTCGCCGGACGTTCGCTGCGGCCATCCTGGCCTCCGCTCTCTCGGATCTGCCTGCGCTGCGCCATCCATGGCTCCGCTGGTCAGATACGCCGGCTCAATGACAGGGGCAACCCCTTGCCTCCCCGTGTGCCGGATCCGGGAATGAATGATGAGTTTGTCACGGCTTTTCGATCTCGGTGAGCACCTTCGCGTACACAGGGCCACGGGCGTCTGGGGCGAGGCTGCGCAGTTCGAGGAGCAGCGGCCGCTGGCGCGTGGCCCATGTCGGATCTTTCGTGATCTTGGCATCGGCCTTTGCCCGGAGATCGTCGGCGTTCTTGCCTGTGGCCGCTGCCGCTGCGGCCACGACGCTCCGCACGTATTCCGCCGCCTGGGCGTCGGGGTTCGGTGTCGCCTGTGCGTCGATGCGGCCGAGCGCCCACGCGATCCCCTGCCGCATGTGATCCTTGAACATCGGCTCGTTCCAGGTCGCGTCGTTGTGGCCGAAGTTCGTGGCGAAGACGCGGCCTTTGCCGTAGTCGCGCACCCATGCCACCGGCACGTGCCAGGGCTCCTTGGGGGTGCTGGCCGCCATGTCGAGGCTCACGAGCACCCGCAGATTTTCCGGCTTGTAGCGCGGGTCGTACTGGTAGATCTCGTCCTTCCAGCGAAACCGCTCGGGAAACATCTTCACGACGGGGTGCCCTGTGTCGTGGACCACGAAGCCGTGTTCGCCGCCCGCGTTCCACGGGTGGCCGGCGAAATAGCCCCCGACCATCTCGCAGTAGGCGTCGGAACTCTTGAGCGTGTCGGTGGCCGCATGAAACCCGATGAAGGCCTTACCCGATTTGAGCCACGCGAGGAAGCTGGCGAGATCGGGAATCGGCAGTTCGCCCGTCGTGCTCGCGAAGATCACGCCGTCGAAGAGCGCGAGCGACTCCGGGGCGAAGGCTTTCGCAAACTGCTCGCGGA
>Ga0208783_10000157_pt1 | contig 40373 bp, 40 predicted proteins | sample DEB19_08_DNA_2_FD_184529 | JGI IMG/M metagenome (GOLD analysis project Ga0208783, IMG submission 184529) | Aqueous microbial communities from the Delaware River and Bay under freshwater to marine salinity gradient to study organic matter... | ecosystem: Environmental > Aquatic > Marine >... | reverse complement strand
CCTGGTAGCGCAGCGCACCCGCGAGGAAGCGCTCCACGGCGACCTCGTCCGCGGCGATGAGCGCGGTGGAGGCCCGTGGCCCGGCGGCTCCCGCCGCTCGCGCGATCGGCAGGAGCGGGAACCGAGCGTCGTCCGGGACGGCGAAGGTGAGGCTGTTCCGCTCCGCGAGGTCGAGCCGGGGGGCGGGGCCGGGGGTGCGATGCGGCCAGGTGAGCGAGTACTGGATCGGGATGCGCATATCCGGGAGGCCGAGCTGGGCCTTCACGGATCCATCCACGAACTCGACGAGCGAGTGGACGATGCTCTGGGGATGGATGAGGACGTCCACGGCATCGAGCGGGAGCGCGTAGAGCCGGCTCGCCTCGATCACTTCCAGCCCCTTGTTCATCATCGTCGCCGAGTCCACCGTGATCTTCGCGCCCATCGACCAGGTCGGGTGGCCGAGCGCCTCCGCCACGGTGATCCGGTCCATCGTCTCGACCGGACGCTCGCGGAACGGGCCGCCGGAGGCGGTGAGGATCAGGCGCGCGACCTCTGCCATCCGTTCGCCCGCGAGGCACTGCCAGATGGCCGAGTGCTCCGAGTCGATCGGCCGCACCCAGGCGAGCGGGCTCGCCATCGGGTCGGAGCGGTCCCGCGCAGCGACCTCCGCGGCCCGCCGGACGGCGAGCGGCATGACGAGGTGGCCCCCGCAGACGAGCGTCTCCTTGTTCGCCATCGCCACGACCTTCCCCGCGGTCAGGGCGGCGAGGACCGGCCGCAGGCTGACCGTCCCACCGGTCGCCACGACGACGAGATCAACCGCGGGATCCGTGGCGAGGGCGACGAGCGCATCCGGCCCCTCCTCGTGGCGCGTCCCCGGCGGCAGGTCGAGCTGCGAGCGCGCCGATCGATCCGCGAGGGCGACCGCCGCCGGCCGATGGCGCGCGACCTGAGCGGAGAGCGTGGCGGCATCCCGGCCCGCCGCGAGGGAGACGACCCGGAACCGATCGGGCCCGGCCTCCTCGACCACGTCCAGCGTCTGGCGGCCGATCGACCCGGTCGATCCGAGGAGCGCGATCCGCAGCGCGCCCCCGCTCATCCCGCCACCGGCCAGGGCGCGCCCTGGAGGACGAGGAGGATCCACAGCGCAGGGGCCGCGAAGAGGAACGAATCCACGCGGTCGAGGATCCCCCCGTGCCCGGGGATGAGGGTCCCGGAATCCTTCGCCCCCGCGGCGCGCTTGACGAGCGATTCCGCGACGTCCCCGGCCTGCGCGGTGACCCCGATGACGAGGCCCGCGACCGCGCCGGCGAGGGGACCCGCGCCGATCGCCCAGCCGAGCGCCGCCCCGATGACGACCGCCGCGACCGCGCCGCCGATCACCCCGCTCCAGGTCTTCTTCGGGGAGATGTGGTTGAGGAAGCGGCCGCGTCCCACCGTCCGGCCGACGAGGTAGGCGAAGGTGTCGAAGCCCCACACGACGAGGACGAGCGCGAGGAGCCACGCCCTCCCGGGGTCGAGGACCGCATGGAGCGGTGCGCCCTCCGGAACGGCCGGTGCGGCGACGAGGATCCCGGCGAGCGCCGCGAGCAGGCTCGCGTAGCTCATCGTCACGATGCCACCCGCGAAGGCGAGCCAGCCGTCACGGGGATCGGGGTGGCGGAAGGCGGCGAGGGCCCCCGCGATCGTGCCCGCGGCGAGGATGAGGAAGGGGGCGATCGCGACCTGGGGCAGGAAGGCGACGGCGAGCACGACGAGCGGCGGAACGACCGTCCCGGTCCAGCCCGGCGCGTCCAGCCCGGCCGCGCGGACGAGACGGACGAGCTCGATCCCCGCGAGCGCGGCGAGGATCGCGACCCCCAGCGCGAGCCAGGGCATCCCGGCGAGGAAGACCCCGGCGACGACCGGGACGAGGAGGAAGGCGGAAAGGACCCGCTCCCGCACGCTGCCCTACCGGCCGAAGCGCCGGGCGCGCTGGGCGAAGTCCGCGAGGGCCTCCGCGTACGCGGCGCGATCGAAGTCCGGCCAGAAACGGTCGCAGAAGTAGAGCTCCGCGTAGGCCGCCTGCCAGAGGAGGAAGTTGCTGATCCGCTGGTCTCCACCCGTCCGGATGAGGAGGTCGGGGTCCGGCAGGCCGGCGGTGTAGAGCCGTGCCGTGACCGCCTCCTCCGTCACCGCCGCAGGATCCGCACCTTCGGCGATGAGGCCGCGCACGGCATCCACGATCTCCGTGCGCGAGGAGTAGTTGAAGGCCACGTTCAGCGTCATCCGCGCCCCGTGCGCCGTGGCACGGATCCCGTCGTCGATCGCCGTGCGGGTCCCCTCGGAGAGCTCGTCGATCCGGCCGAGGACCCGGACGCGGACACCCTGCTTCGCGAGACGCGGCGTCTCGTCGCGGATCGCGGATTCGAGGAGGCCCATGAGGAGGCTCACCTCGTCGCTCGTGCGCGACCAGTTCTCCCGGCTGAAGGCATAGATCGTGAGGATCTCGACGCCGATCTCGACCGAGTGCTCGACGATCGGACGGATCGCCTCCACGCCCGCGGAATGGCCACGACCATCCGGCAGGCCGCGTTCCCGCGCCCAGCGCCGGTTGCCATCCATGATGATGGCGACGTGGCGCGGGACGACGGCATCGGCCGCCGGACCGGCGCCGCCCGACCCCATCGCCGCGGCGGGGTCCACTAGACCTCCAGGATCTCCTGCTCCTTCGCCTTCCCGACCCGGTCGACCTCGTCGGTCCAGCGATGGGTGACCTTCTCGATCCGCTCCTGCTCGCGGCGCGCCTCGTCCGAGCCGATCTCGCCGTCACGCTCCGCCTTGCGCAGCTCATCCGTGGCATCCCGGCGGTGGTTGCGGATCTCGACCTTGGCCTCTTCCATCCGCTTGTGGATGACCTTGACGAGCTCCTTGCGGCGCTCACCGGTGAGGGGCGGGATGTTCAGGCGGATGACCATGCCGTCCACGTTGGGGACGAGGCCGATCTCGCTCTTCATGATCGCCTTCTCGATCGCCTGGAGGACGCTCCGGTCCCACGGCTGGATGACGATCTGGTGCGCCTCCGGGACGCTGATCCCCGCCAGCTGGTTGAGCGGCGTGATCGCCCCGTAGGCCTCCACGTGGATGTGCTCCACGAGCGAGGTCGAGGCCCGGCCCGTGCGCACCGCGTTGAAGTCGTGGTCCATCGCCTCGACGGCCCGTTCCATCCGGGCGTCGATCTCCTGGCGCGCGCTACCGCTCATCGGGGCTCACCTCCGTGGATCAGGGTGCCCACCGGCTCGCCCATGGCGGCACGGCGGATATTGTCCGGCCGGTTCATGTCGAAGACGACGATCGGCAGGTCGTTCTCCTGGCAGAGCGTGACCGCCGTGAGATCGAGGACCTCGAGCCGGTCCGTCAGGACCTGGCCGTAGGTCAGGATGTCGTGCCGGCGGGCGGTCGGATCCTTCGTGGGATCCGCCGTGTAGACGCCGTCCACCTTGGTGGCCTTGAACATGACCTGCGCGCCGATCTCCACGGCGCGGAGGGCGGCGGCGGTATCCGTGGTGAAGTACGGGTTGCCGGTCCCCGCGGCGAGGATGACGACCCTCCCCTTCTCCAGGTGGCGCATCGCGCGCCGCCGGATGTAGGGCTCGGCGACCTCGTTCATCGCGATCGCGCTCATCACCCGGGTGTCCACCGACTCCTTCTCCAGGGCGTCCTGGAGCGCGAGCGCGTTCATCACCGTGGCGAGCATCCCCATGTAGTCTCCGGTGGCCCGGTCCATCCCGCGGGCTGCGGCCGCAAGCCCACGGAAGATGTTCCCGCCACCCACGACGATGGCGACCTCGACCCCCTCGGCGCGCAGCGCACCGACCTGGCGGGCGATGAAGGTGCAGACGTCGGGATCGACCCCGTAGGCCCGATCCCCGAGGAGCGCCTCGCCCGAGATCTTGAGGAGGATCCGCTCGTAGCGGCCGCGACGCCCGGGGCCTCCGGGACGCCCCGCCGCCGAAGCGGGGTCGGTCACATCTCCTCCCCGAGCTGGTAGCGGACGAAGCGGCGGACGCGGATGTTCTCGCCGATCTTCGCGATCGACTCCGTGACCAGCTGGCCGACCGTCATCTCCGAGTCCCGGAAGGGCTGCTCGTAGAGGACGACCTGGCCGAACCACTTCTTCAGCTGGCCCTGGACGATCTGCTCCCGGATGTTCTCCGGCTTCTTCGCCAGCGCCTCGTCCTCGAGGAGCTCGCGCTTCTTCGCTTCCAGGTCCGCGGCCGGGATCGCCTCGATCGTGGTGTAGAGCGGGGCGAGCCCCGCGATCTGCATCCCGATGTCACGGACGAGCTTCTGGAAGTCCTCGTTCCGGGCGACGAAGTCGGTCTCGCAGTTCACCTCGAGGAGGACACCCAGCCGGCCACCGGCATGGATGTAGCTGGAGACGACGCCCTCGCGGGCATCGCGTCCGGCCTTCTTCGCGGCCGCGGCGACGCCACGCTCGCGCAGGTTCGTCACCGCGGTCTCGAGGTCGCCGTTCGTCTCCTCGAGCGCACGCTTGCAGTCCATGAAGCCGGCGCCGGTGCGCTCGCGCAGCTCCTTGACGAGCTCTGATGTGATCGCCATCTCGGGTCCTCGTTCCTCGCTGGATCCGCTGGGTGGGTCGTGCGTCAGGCGGGCTGGGCCGGCGGCGCGGGCTCCTCGGCAGCCTCGGCGGGGAGGCCGGGCAGGAGGTCGTCATCCGCATCCGGGGCGAAGCTGAAGGTGCCACCGGCCGCAAGCGCGGCGACGAGCTCGTCGCTCGCCTCCTCGTCCTCCGTGACCTCGGGCTCGGCGACCGGCTCGGCAGCCACCCGGACCGCGCGCTGCGCAGCGCCCTCGATGGCGGCATCGGCGACGAGCCGGCAGAGGAGCCGGATCGCGCGGATCGCGTCGTCGTTGGCGGGGATCACGAAGTCGAGCTGGTCCGGGTCCACGTTCGTGTCACCCGTCCCGATCACCGGGATCTCCAGCTTGCGGGCCTCGGTGACCGCGATGTGCTCGCGGTGCGGGTCGATGACGAAGATCGCCCCCGGCACCCGGCGCATCTTGCGCATGCCGCCGAGCTTGATCTGGAGGCGGGTCATCTCGTCCGTGAGGAGCGAGGCTTCCTTCTTCGTGAGGCGGTCGAAGTCACCCGCCGCCTGGCGCGCCTCGAGCTGGTCGAGGAGGCCGATCCGCTTCCGGATCGTGACGAAGTTCGTGAGCATCCCGCCGAGCCAGCGCTGGTTGACCCAGGGCATCCCGGCGCGGACCGCCTCCTCCATCACCGGCTCCTGGGCCTGCTTCTTCGTGCCCACGAAGAGGATGCTCTCGCCGGCGGCGACCGTCTCGGAGACGAACGCGAGCGCGGTCTCCAGGCCCTTGACCGTCTGGGCGAGGTCGATGATGTGGATGCCGTTGCGCTCCGCGTAGATGTACGGGCGCATCCGGGGGTTCCAGCGGCGGGTCTGGTGTCCGAAGTGGACACCGGCCTCGAGGAGCTGGCGCATCGAGATCTGCGGCATGGGACGAAGCCTCCTGGTCGGTTCTTCCGCCACGCGCCTCGTGATCCACGGACCGGCGCTGCATCCGGCAGCCTCCGGCACCCCCGCGGGGAGCGGCGCGTGTGTGTGATCCATGCCCGGATGGGCACGGTCGACGGCCCGGTGGCGGGCCGCGCGAAAGGATAGCACGCGTCAGCGGCGGCGCCACCCCCGACCGTGGGACCCCTCCGGAGCGAGCGCACGGTGATGGGTGATCCGCGGGCCGGAAGGAAGGTGATCCCCGCGCGCCCCCGTCTCCACGCCCACGAGATCGACCCGCCAGGGCAGCCCGGGGAGGGGCGACCCATCCGGGAGGATGCCACGCGAGAGCAGTCCGCCGGCGGCGAGCCACGTCCGCTCCAGCTTCCCCCGCGTCACGGACTCGAGGGGCGACCCGAAGCGTCCCGTGGCGACGGACCGGACCTCCACGAAGACGAGCATCGCGGGCGGTCCGGGATCGACGCCCACGAGATCGAGCTCGCCGCGCCCGACCCGGACACCACGGCCGAGGAGCCTCCAGCCTGCTGCTGCCAGCATCTCCGCCACCAGCGCCTCCGCGGCGGCGCCCCGCCGCTGACGGAGGGTCCGCGGGGGCTCGTTCGATCGTGCGTCCATCCGGATGGAGGATGGAGCCGGGCCCTTCTTCTTCCCTTACCGGCCGGTGGATGACGGAGGAGCGGACGCGGCCGGGCTCTCCAGGTCGAGCCCGAGCTGCTCCGGAGAGCCGGCGGCCGCGGCACGGACGGGCGCGAAGCCGGCCCGGTGGACGACGGTCGGCCCGAGCCGCGCGAGCGCCGCGAGGTGGTCCGCGGTCCCGTAGCCCGCGTTCCGATCCCAGCCGTAGCCGGGATAGCGAAGGGACAACCGGTCCATCAGGGCATCCCGGGTCACCTTGGCCACGATCGAGGCGCAGGCGATCGGATAGGACGAGGCATCCCCGCGGACGATCGCCGTGAAGGGTCCGAGGATCGCCCCCAGCTCCGGCGCGGGCAGGCCGTCCACCAGGACATGGTCGGGTGCGGGGATCCGCCCGATCGCACGGCGCATCGCGAGGTGGGTCGCGTGGCGGATCCCGAGCCTGCCGATCTCCGCGGGTGATGCCGCGCCGATCCCGACCGCGGCCGCCTCCCGGTGGATCCGTTCCGCGAGCAGGACGCGCCGGGCGGCGGAGAGCATCTTGGAATCACGGACACCGGGGATCGCCGGCTCCCCCGGGCGGGTCAGGACGGCCGCGGCGACGACGGCACCGGCGAGCGCACCCATCCCCGCCTCATCGATCCCCACGACACGCGAAAGGCCGCGCTCCCAGAGCACGGCCTCGGCGGTGCGGTCCGGATCGCGGACCACGGAACGATCCCTGCCCGCCCGGATGCCGGCGGGCGACGGTCAGGCGCGGCGCTCGCGAAGCGTGGCGGCCTTGCCGACGCGGTCACGGAGGAAGTAGAGGCGGGCGCGGCGCACGACGCCGTGCCGAACGACCTCGATCTTCTCGATGCGCGGGGAGTTCACCTTGAAGGTCCGCTCCACGCCGACGCCGCTGCGCAGGGCGCGCACGGTGATCGAGCGGGTGATCCCGCTGCCGGTCTGGCGAAGGATCGTGCCCTCGAAGACCTGGACACGCTCCCGGTTCCCCTCGATGACCTTCACGGAGACGCGGACGGTGTCACCGGTGGCCAGCTCGGGAAGGTCGGTTCGGATCTGATGGGCCACGAGCTCTTGGAGCAGGGTCACGTCGGTCTCTCTCCGGATGATCTGGGCCCCGGAACGCGGGGCGCACGCGAGCGCAGTGCGCTCCGGTCGCTGGTCGATGGCGGAGGATAGCACCTTAGCGCGGCGCTGTCTCCTCCCCTCCCGCACCCTCATCCGGGAGCAGGTCCGGCCGGACCCGACGTGTCCGCTCGAGCGCCCGGGCTGCCCGCCAGCGCGCGACCTCGCCATGGTTCCCGGAGAGGAGGATCTCCGGGACCTGCATGCCGCGGAACTCCGCCGGCCGCGTGTACTGGGGGTATTCGAGGAGCCCCTCGCTGAACGATTCCTCCACGGGGGAGGCGGCATCGATCGCGCCCGGGAGGAGCCGGATGACCGCATCCGCCACGACGAGCGCGCCGAGCTCGCCGCCCGAGAGCACGTAGTCCCCGATCGAGAGCTCCAGGTCGACGAGGGAGCGCACCCGGTCGTCCACGCCCTCGTAGCGGGGGCAGACGAAGACGAGCCGGGAGAGCCCCGCGAGCTCGCGCGCGAGCGCCTGGTCGAAGGGGCGTCCACCGGGATCGAGGAGGATCCGCCGGGTCCCCTCGGCCGGAGGCGCCACGTGGTCCAGGGCTGCGGCGATCGGCTCCGGGCGCATCACCATCCCCGCTCCCCCGCCATAGGGATAGTCGTCCACGCTCCGATGCCGCCCGATCCCCCAGTCCCGCAGGTCGTGGACGTGGAGCTCCGCGAGGCCGCGGGCGAGCGCCCGGCCCGGGATCGAATCCCCGAGCGGTCCGGGGAAGAGCGCCGGGAAGATCGTGATGACGTCGATCCGGAGGGTCACGACCCCGGGGCGTCCGATCCGCCTTCCGGCTCCGGCGCGCTCGTGAGCGGTCTCCCCCGGCGCGCGGCGTTGACGCTCCGGCGGCCTCTCGGTCGTGGCTGCTCGTCCGGCTCGTCCAGGGCGAGCGCGTCCGCATCCACGACGATCCGGCCCTCCCGCGGTGCCATCTCGACGATCACGGCGCGCACCGCGGGGATGAGGACCTCGCCGGACTTCCCGCCGCGGACGACGAAGACCTCGTTCTCGCCGGCACGGAAGACCTCGTGGACCGTCCCCAGCTCGCGCCCATCCGTCGTGGTCACGCGGGCACCCTCGACCTCATGCCAGTACCAGGCACCCTCCGGAAGGGACTCACCCGTGGCGTCGATCTCGAGGTAGCGGTCGCGCAGCTGCTCCGCCGCTTCGCGCGACGGGATCTCCGCGAAGCGCACGAGAAGACCGGGCCCGTCGCGGTGGGCCCATTCGATCGTCAGGGGGCTGGAAGCGCCCTCCGGATGGAGGACGGATCCCGGCCGGAAGCGGTCCGGGTCGTCGCTGAGGATCTCGAGCCGGACGGCCCCGCGCAGGCCGTGGAGGCCGCGGACGAGGGCGACGACGAGACGCTCTGCGCGAGCAGCGGCCACGAGGGCTAGACGATCTCCAGCGAGATCGGCTCCCCCTCGCGGGCGGAGACGACCTTGAGCAGGGTGCGCATCGCCTTGGCGACGCTGCCGTTGCGGCCGATCACCTTCCCCATGTCGTCCTCGGCGACGTGCAGCTCGATGACCTGCACATCACCGTCACGGACGACGGAGACGGCGACCGCGTCCGGGTCGTCGACGAGGGAGCGGGCGACGTAGGCGACGAGCTCTGCCGCGGCCATCGTCAGCCGAGGTCCGGCAGGATGCCGACGCGACGGAAGAGGCGCTCGACGGTGGCCGAGGGCTTGGCGCCCTGCTGCATCCAGCGCGTCGCCTTCTCGGCGTCGACGTTGATCTCGACCGGATCCTTGCGCGGGTCGTAGTGGCCGAGGATGTCGAGCGAGCGGCCGTCCCGTGCGTTGCGGCTGTCGGCGACGACGAACCGGTACGAGGGCTGCTTCGTCGCCCCCATGCGGGTGAGACGGATGCGGACTGCCACGGGCGAAGGATCCTCCAGGTCGGGTTCGGTGATGGTCAGGCAGGCCGGGGACGCGACACGCAGAGCATGCGGTCCCCGGCCCATGCCGGGTCTCTGGTCAGGCGAACGGTACCACGGTCAGCGCAGGTAGATCTGGATCGCCGCGGTGCCCACGCCATCCTCGGCGTCGAGATAGGCGACGAGGGGCCCGAGGACGTCCGCGAGGATGCCCGCCTGCGCTTCGAAGTCCGCGGCCTCCGCGGGGTCCATCGTGAGCGCTGCGAGCCCGATCGCGGACGCGAGGTCGGTCCACAGGAACCCGCCGTTCTCACCGAGCGGGTCGATCGCCTGCGCGAACGCCGGGCTCGCGGCGAGCGAGGTGGCCGGGTCCTGCTCCAGGGCACCGCGGGCGAAGTCGCCGAGGCCGAGGTAGAAGTGCCCGCCACCGAGGGCGACGGAGATGCTCGCCTCCACCGGGAGGCCCTCCGTCATCCCGGAGGCATCGGTGAGCGCGAGCGTGGTGACCGTGATCTCCCCCACGACCTCCTGGTCCACGGTGATCGGCGAGTCCTCGCCGCCGGCCGCGAACATCCGGATGAGCGCGAGAAGCCCGTTGATCCGCTCGTCCGCGGCGGCCTCGTCCGTGACGTCGGCCACGAGGCCGAAGGAGGGGCCTGCCTCGCCGACCGTCACGCCGAGGGCGAGATCACCCGCCCAGGAGAGGAGATCCTCGAGGTTCGCCCCGAGGAGCGCCTCGATCTGCTGGAGGCTCGCCTCCGTCTCCTCGTCCGCGGCGAGGAGCGGCCGCGCCTGCGCGAGGCCCTCCTTCAGGATCGTCCCGAGATCGCGCGACTCGAGATAGAGGATGGTATCGGCGGGCATCCGGGTCGCGAGGTCCGAGGTCCCGACCGGCGCGGTCATCGGCGACTCCGCGATCGACCCCGAGAGCGCCGCCGTGATGTGGTCCGGATCGAGCCGGATGGCCCCCACGACCGAGGCGGGGAGCGCGGCGAGCTGATCCTGGAGCTGGGCGGCCTGATCGCCGACCTCGAGCCCCTGGGCGAGCATCTCGGTCACCTGGGCGCCGAGCTCGTCGCGCAGGCGGCCGGTGTTGATGTAGAGCGTCCCGACGCGATCGGCCGGGAGACCCGCGACCGCATCCGCGTAGGCCGCCGACGTCGCAAGCGAGGGGCCACCGGCCGCCACGCGGTCGATCGCCGCCGCGACCCGGTCCCGGTCCATGCCCAGGAGGAGGAGGTCGCCGGCGACGGCCGCGACCGTCGTCTCCCCCTCGTCCTCGGTCGTCCAGATCGTGGTTCCCGCGTACTCCTCGGAGGCGTCCGCCTCGCCGATCCCGTCCCAGATGGCGGGCCATTCGGCATCGAAGGCGGCGCGGTCGGCGATCCCGATCGCGGCGATCGCGTAGGGCCGCTCGATCCCGGCGGCAGCCTCCATCTCGCCTTCCGTGGCCGCCATCAGGGTGTCGAGCGGCGGGAGCTCCGGGAGGCCGATCATCAGGGAGCCGTCCACCCAGTCCCAGCTGCCCGCGCCCATCGGGGTCTCCTCGTCCCCGCCGGCCGCGAAGGCGTCGCGGATCAGGCCGGCGACCCCCTCGATGCCGCCATCCGCCGGGAAGCCGGGGATCCGGCCGAGGAAGGCGATCGCGTTCTCCTGCTGGTCACCCGGGAGGTCGAGGCGCAGCTCGGCGAAGGCGACCGAATCCTCCGGCAGGAAGACCGGGCCGTCGCCGGGCGCCGCGAGGACGGGTGCCGCGGGGATCGCGACGAGGGAGAGGGAGAGCGCGACCGACGCCGTGACGGCGATCGCACGGCGGGTGCGGAGGAGGTGCGTCTTGCTCATGGACCGCATCTTCGCACGGGGCGCAAGAGCCTGCCGTGCGGGGCGCACCCGGCGGATCCACCGGCGTCGCCTCCCCGCACCGGGAGAGGGATCAGCGGCGGCCCATGGGGAGACCGGGGATCCCCGGCCGCTTGCCGCCACCGCCGGAGAGCTGGCGCATCAGCTTCTGCATCTCGCCGAACTGCTTCACGAGCCGGTTCACCTCCTGCAGGGAGGTCCCCGAGCCGTTCGCGATCCGGCGCCGGCGCGATGCGTTGAGGATCCCGGGATCGCGCCGCTCGGCGGGCGTCATCGCGCGGATGATCGCCTCCGTCCGCTTCAGCTCGCCGCGATCGACCGCGGCCTGGGCCTCCTTGGCGGCGCCGCCCATCCCCGGGACCATGGAGAGGAGCGAGCCGATCGGGCCCATCTTCTTCAGCTGCTGCATCTGATCGAGGAAGTCTTCCAGCGTGAAGCTGTTCTTGCGCAGCTTCTCCGCCATCTTCTCGGCCTGCTTCTCGTCGAAGGCTTCCTGCGCCTTCTCCACGAGCGTGAGGACATCGCCCATCCCGAGGATGCGCCCGGCGAGCCGGTCGGGGTGGAAGACCTCGAGGGCGTCCGTCCGCTCGCCGACGCCGATGAACTTCACCGGGACGCCGGTGACGGCGCTGATCGAGAGCGCGGCGCCACCGCGCGCGTCGCCGTCCACCTTGGTGAGGATGAGCCCCGTCACACCGACCGCGTCCCGGAAGGCCTCCGCGACCGGGACCGCCTCCTGGCCGACCATCGCGTCCACGACGAGGAGGACCTCGCACGGCGCCACGACCTCCGAGACGCCGCGGATCTCCGCCATCAGCGCCTCGTCCACCTGGAGCCGGCCGGCGGTGTCCAGGATGACCACGTCCCGGCCGGTCCGGCGCGCCTCCGCGATCCCGCCCCGTGCGATCTCCACGACCGGCGTGCCGGCGGGCGCGCTGTGGACGGGGATCTCGATCGAGCGCCCGAGGGTGATCAGCTGGTCCACGGCGGCAGGCCGGTAGGGGTCGGCGGCGACGAGGAGCGGCTGGCGGCCCATCCGGACGATCTGCCGGGCGAGCTTGGCGGCGGAGGTCGTCTTGCCCGAGCCCTGGAGGCCGACGAGCATGATCACGGCGGGCGAGCCGGTGAGCCGGAAGGTCCGGTCCCCGGCCCCGAGGATCGCCGTCAGCTCCTCGTGGACGATCTTCACGACCATCTGGCCGGCGTTGACGTTCTCGATCACCTCGACGCCGACCGCGCGCTCCTTCACGCGGGCGACGAACTCCTTGACGACGCGGAAGTTGACGTCGGCTTCGAGGAGGGCGAGGCGGACCTCGCGCATCGCCGCGTCCACATCCTCCGGCGTGATCCGGCCGCGACCGGTCAGGGAGCCGAGGACACCGCGCAGGCGATCGGAGAGGGAATCGAACATCGCGGTGGAGTCTAGCGCCGTGGGCCCGCGGGCCTCAGGCGAAGAGGGCCCGCGCGAAGGCGTTGGGGTCGAAGTCGAGGAGCGCGTCCATCCCCTCCCCCACCCCGACGAAGAGGACGGGGACGCCGAGGGAGCGCTCGATGGCGAAGGCGATCCCGCCCTTCGCGGTGGAGTCGAGCTTGGTGAGGGCGATCGCGGTGAGGCCCGCGGCCTCGTGGAAGGCCTTCGCCTGGGCAAGGCCGTTCTGGCCGGTCGTTGCGTCCAGGACGAAGAGGACCTCGGGCGTCGCATCCGGCAGGCGCTTGGCGATCGTGCGCCGGATCTTCGCCAGCTCGTCCATCAGGTTGCTCTTCGTGTGGAGCCGCCCGGCGGTGTCCACGATGACGACGTCCGCGCCCCGCGCCGCCGCGGCATCGAGGGCGTCCCAGACGACGGCCGAGGGATCCGCGCCGGCCGCGTGGGCGATGATCGGGACCCCCGCCCGCTCCGCCCAGATGCCGAGCTGCTCGATCGCCGCCGCCCGGAAGGTGTCCCCCGCCGCGAGGAGGACCCGGGCGCCCCGCGAGCGGAAGCGCCACGCGAGCTTCCCGATCGTCGTCGTCTTCCCCGTCCCGTTGACGCCCACGACGAGGATGACCGCGGGGGTCGTGGCGGACGGCTTGCGCGGCCAGGGGACCGGGTCGCGTGGCGCGAAGAGGCCGACGAGCTCGCCCTGGAGCGCCATCTCCGGTGCCAGATCGCGGCGCGCGCGCGCACGCTCGACGACCTCGAGGGTCAGGTCCGCCCCCAGGTCCGCACCGATGAGCGCCTCCTCGACCTCCTCCCACGTCGCGTCGTCGCCACCGCCCCGGAGCAGATCGCGGATCCGCCCGATGAAGCCGCGCCGGCTGCGCTCCGTCCCCGCCGCCAGCCCTGCGGTCGTCTCCTCGCTCACGTGGCCTCCTCGAGCGCCTGGGCGACCTCTGCCGCGCTCGCCGCCCGGTCACCGAGGCGGAGCGAGATGACCCGGCTCACCGCATCGTCGCCGACCGTGACGCCGTAGAGGGCGTCCGCCGCTTCGATCGTGCCCCGGTTGTGGGTGATGACGACGAACTGGATCTCCTCGCTCAGGGTCCGGAGCGCCGAGGAGAAGCGACCGACGTTCGCCTCGTCCAGCGCGGCGTCCACCTCGTCCAGGACGCAGAAGGGAACGGGGCGGACCTCGAGCATCGCGAGGAGGAGCGCGACCGCGGTGAGCGCCCGCTCTCCGCCGGAGAGCATCGCGAGCGGCTGGCGGCGCTTGCCGGGCGGACGCGCCACGATCTCCACGCCGGTGGCGCCGAGGTCTTCCGGCTGGGTGAGGGAGAGGCGCGCCTCGCCGCCATCGAAGAGCTGCTCGAAGCGCCGGGCGAAGGCGCCTTCCAGCGCGCTGAAGGTCGTCCGGAACTGCTCCGAGATGAGGGTCTCGAGGCGCGCGATCAGCTCGCGTGTCCCGCGCATCGCCTCCTCGAGGTCCTCCCGCTGCGCGTCCAGGGCATCGAGCCGCGTCCCGAGCTCGGCGAGCTCCTCGGCTGCATAGGGGTTCCCGGCGCCGAGCTCGTGGTACCGCCGCCGGAGCGCTGCCAGCCGGCCGGGGCTCGGGGCGGGCTCGGCGTAGGCGCCTTCCCCGTCCCGCCACGCCGCGAGCGCCGCAGCGAGGGCCTCCTCGAGCGCAGCCACCCGGTCCTCGTCCGAGGCCGGCGCCGCAGCGGCATCGGCCTCCGGGGCGGCCGGGGCCACCGCGCGAAGGGCCGCCACCCCATCCGGCCCGATCGCCGCGAGCTCCACGAGGAGCCCCTCCCGCGCAGCATCGAGCTGGACGCGCAGCTCGAGCAGGCGGACCTCGGCGCTCCGGGCCCGGCCCTCCGCGACGCGCAGCTCCTCGCGCGCCTCGCCGGCGCGCCGCTCGACGCCGAGCAGCCGCGTCCGGTCATCCACGCCGGTCGCCTCGATCGCCGCGAGCGCGGCAGCTGCCCGCTCCTCCTCCGCCCGCCCGGCGGCGATGGCGCTCGCGTGGCTCTCCCGCCGGACCGCGAGGTCGGCCTCCGCCCCGACGAGGCGTCCGAGCTCCCGGTCGATCTCCGCGCTCCGCGCGCCGTCCAGGGCGGTGACGAGCTCCGCCCGGCGGCGGCGCTCACGGTCCGCCTCGACCCGCTCGCGCGAACGCCGGACCGCCTCCCGGCGGCGATCCCGCTCCTCCTCCTGCGCGCGCAGCCCCGCCTCGCGCGCGGCGATCTCGGCCGCCACGCGGGATCCGCTCTCCGTCCCGTCCGGCTGGTCCGCCGCATCGAGCCGCTGCACCTCCGCGTCGAGCGCATCGCGCTCGGCGAGCGTGCTCTCCGCGAGGGCCGCCAGCCGCTCCAGCTCCCGCGCCGCCCAGGCGCTCTCGCGGGCGGTCGTCTCCGCCTGCCGGGCCGCCGACCGATCCGCCTCGTCCGCCACCCGGCGCGCGCGGCGGGCACCCTCCAGGGTGGTCCGGGCCGCCTCCGCCGCACGGCGCGCGGCCTCGACCGCACGACCGCCGTCCGCCACCGCGGCGGTGCCGGCCACGACCGCCGCCTCCGCCGCCTCGCGGCGCCCGTCCAGCTCCGCACGTTCCGCCCGCCGCTCGAGAAGCGAGCTCTCCGCGGGGAGGCGGACGACGCCGTCGTCCGTGACGAGCCCGCCATCCCGCGTCGCGACCCGCCATCCGGTGGGGATCTCGCCGGCCGCATGGAGGGCGAGGGCGTCCGACAGCTCCGGGACCCATGCGGCGGTCGCGAGGAGGCGCGCTCCCAGCCCGTCCGGATCGCGCCGGAGGGCGCTCGCGAGGAGGCCACCGCCCGATTCCGCCGCGAGCGCCGCGATCCGTGATGCGGATCGCCCGGCGCCGCTCCCATCGCGCGCCGCGCGGCTCCCGGGCGCCTCGGCAAGGACGAGCGAGCCGCCGAGATCCGCGAGCGCGGGGACCGCCGCGCTGGCCACGACATGGGAGCGCAGGAGGTCCCCGAGGATCGCCTCCACGGCCCGGCGGAGCGGCGGATCCACCTCCAGGCCGGTCATCAACGCCCGCCCACCCGCGGAGCGGATCCGCGTCACCGCACCATCGCTGCGGCCGGCACCGATCAGCGCGTCCAGCGCACCACGACGGGCATCGAGAGCAGCAAGTGCCGCACGGGCCTCGGCCTCCCGCGTCCGCGCGTCACGCAGGGCGGCCTCCGCGGTCGTGAGCGCCTCGCGCGCCGCCTCGGCCGCTCGCTCCGCGCGCTCCTCCTCCCCGACGGCCTCCGACGCCGCCCGCTCGGTCTCCGTCCGCCGTGTGGCTGCCGCCTCGGCACGCTGGGCGGCCGTCCCCGCGGTCGCGGTGGCGTCCGTCGCGCGGCCGGCGGCCTCCGATGCGCGCCGCGCTGCCTGGACGGCTGCCGCACGCCGCCCCTCGCGTTCCACGCGCGCCATCCGGAGCCGCTCCGCGTCATCCCGGCCGGCCTCGCGCAGCTCCGCGATCGAGCGGCGGACCTCCGCGATCGCGGCCTCCACCTCCCGCAGCGCCTCCTCGGCCGCTTCGTCCGCAGCGGAGAGCGGCAGCGCGAGATCGCGTCCCGCCGCCTCGAGGCGTGCCGCGACCGCCCGCTGCTCCCCGAGGAGCCGCTCGCGCTCGCGCTCCAGGGCCTCTCCGTCCCCTGCCAGCCGGGAGCCTGCCAGCCGCTCGTCCACGAGCCGTCCGCGGGCGGCGTCCAGGGTGGCGCGCGCGGCGCGCTCCGCCTCCGCCCGCTCCGCGAGGGCGCGGGCGATCGCCTCGGCTTCCTCCTCCGCGGCGCGGAGCGAAGCGAGCGCGGCATCCGTGGCCGCGCGTGCCTCGGTGAGCCGCCCATCGAGGGCACCGATCTCCCGTTCGGCACCGCCGAGCCGCTCCCGGGCCACGGCGACGAGCGCATCCGCGAGCTCGCGTGCCGCGTCCCGGCGACGGGCCTGCTGCTCCGCCTGGGCGGCGAGGCGCTTCGCCTGGGGGCGGAGCTCCCCGAGGAGATCGCGGACACGCTCGAGGTTCCCCTCGGCCTCCGCGAGCTCGGCCTCGGCCGCACGCCGGCGGCGCTCGTGCTTGCGGATCCCCGCCGCCTCCTCGAAGAGCGGGCGGCGCTCCTCGGGGCGCAGGGCGAGCGCCTGGTCGACCATCCCCTGGCCGATGAAGAGGAACGCGTTGTCCGCGAGGTTCGCCTCGTCGAGCAGGTCGACGAGGTCGCGCAGCCGGATCCGCTGGCGGTTGAGGAGGTACTCGTTCTCGCCGGACCGGAAGAGGCGCCGGCCGAGCTCGAGCTCCGCGAAATCGACGGGCAGGAGGCGGTCCGCGTTGTCGATGACGAGCGTGACGTCCGCCATCCCCTGCGCCTTGCGCGTGGAGGAGCCCGCGAAGATCAGGTCCTCGGCGCGGCGCGTGCGGAGCGTCCGCCCCTGCTCCCCGAGCGACCACCGGAGCGCGTCCGCGAGGTTGCTCTTCCCGGAGCCGTTCGGCCCGATGATCGCGCTGATCCCCGGCCCGAACTCGACGAGGGTCTTCTCCGCGAACGACTTGAAGCCGGTCATCCGCAACGCCTTCAGGCGTGCGCGGCTCACCCTTCCGGCTCCGGAGCGGGCTCGCCCGCGCCGCCGGCGGAGAGCGCGAGGAGCGCCTCCTCGGCGGCCGCACCCTCCGCGGCGCGCCGGCTGCCGGCCATCCCGCGCCCCATCACCCGGCCGTCCACCCGCGCCTCCACCTGGTAGGTCCGGGCGTGATCGGGACCGCCCACCTCCACGACGTGGTAGACGGCCGCCGGGAGCCCGGCCGCGGCGAGCGCGACCTGGAGACGCACCTTGGCGGGCTGGAGGGCAGCCGACGGGAGGTCGCCGGAGAGCTCGGCCGCGGCCAGGCGCCGGACGAGCCCACGGGCGGCGATCAGCCCCTGGTCGAGGTAGACGGCAGCGATGAGCGCCTCCAGGGCGGAGGCGATGACGGACCCCCGGCTTCGCTCGCCGGCACGCTCCGCGCCCTGTCCGAGCCGCAGGGCTGCCCCGATCCCGATCCCCTCCGCCACCCGGGCGAGGGCACGGTCCGAGACGATCGCCGCACGGCGCGCGGTGAGGACGCCTTCCGGCTCGTCCGGATGGGCCTCCCAGAGCGCCTCGGCGACGAGGAGCGAGAGCACCGCATCCCCGAGGAACTCGAGCCGCTCGTTCGAGGGCGGCGCGGGATCCGGGTGCTCGTGGACGAAGCTCCCGTGGGTCAGCGCCTGCTCGAGGAGGCGCTCGTCCGAGAAGTGGAGGCCGAGCTCCGCGGCGAGCCGGGCGAGGGCACCGGCCTCGCGGCCGGCGGCGTCGCCGCTACTGGCCGACGTGCTCGTCGATGTAGTCGACCGCATCCTGGACGGTGCGGATCCCCTCCGCGTCCTCGTCCGAGATCTCGGTCCCGAACTCCTCTTCGAGGCTCATGATCAGCTCGACCAGGTCGAGGGAATCCGCGTTCAGGTCGTCCACGAACGACGCCTCCGGCTTGATCTCGCTCTCCTCGACACCGAGCTGCTCGACGATGATCTTCTTGAGGCGCTCGTAGGTCGATGCCGTCACGGGTCTCTTCCCTCCTGCGTGGTCGTCTTCATGCGTGGGCGCCGGGCTTCTCGCCGGCCGCTTCCCCGATCCCGTGCTGCTCTGCCCCGCCTGCGCGAGACTCGTCGGCGACACGACCGAGGATGCCGTTCATCAGACGCCGCGCCGGCTCACCGCTGTACAGGCGAGCCATCTCCACCCACTCGGCGATCGCGACCCTTGTCGGCGTCGCGGGGCAGTGTACCAGTTCACCCAGCGCGCAACGCAGGAGCGCACGGTCGATCCGTGCCAGCTGGACGACCGGGTAGCGCGGCGCATGGCGCCCGATCGCCGCGTCCAGGCCCTCGCGGTCACGCACGACGGCCTCCACGATCTCCCGGGCGTGGGCGCTCGTCTCGGCGACCGCACCTTCCTCCGTGAGGCGCCGCTCCAGGATCCGCGGCGCGGTCCGCAGGCCGAACTCCGCCTCGAAGACGGCGCCCAGCGCGAGCCGGCGTCCTTCCTTCCGGGCGGTGTTCCGGTCCTCGCCCGACGCACGCCGCGGGGTGGCGCGCTCGCCGCTCACGCGGTGGGCGCGTCCGCGGGGACGCGCTCCCTTCGGGCGCGTGCCCCCGCATCGTCCGCGAAGGCCTCCGCGATCCGGTCCGGGATGCGAGCCCGCGCCGCCGCGGCACCCACCTCCACGGCGTAGCCGATCATCCGCCGCTTCGCGCTGCCGTGGGTGATGAGGACGGTCCCGTCCACGCCGAGGAGCGGCGACCCGCCGAGCCGCTCGTAGTCGAAGCGACGGCGGATGCGGGCGATCCCGGGGCGCATGAAGAGGTACCCGAGCGGGCCCCACGGCGGACGCTTGAACTCCGCCCGGAGCATCCCGAACATCGCGCTCGTGATCCCCTCGAAGAACTTCATCACGACGTTCCCGACCATCGCGTCGCAGACGATGATGTCCGCGGGATGGTGCGGCAGATCGCGTCCCTCCACGTTCCCGATGAAGCGGAGTGGAGCGGCGTCCAGCAGGACGGTGGCCTCCTGGACCCGGGCATCCCCCTTCCCCTTCTCCTCGCCGAGCGAGAGGAGGGCGACGCTGGGATCCGCGATACCGAGGACGCTCTGGGCGTAGAGGGCGGCCATCGTCGCGTACTGGGCGAGGTTGCGGCCGGTGGAGTCGGTCGTGGCGCCGATATCGAGGAGGACGAACGGGCCGCGCTCCGTGACCATCTGGATCGCGAGGGCCGGACGGTCCACCCCGGGAAGCCGCCCGAGGTGGAGGATCGCCGAGGCGACACCTGCTCCGGTGTGGCCCGCGGTCACGACCGCGTCCGCGCGTCCCTCCCGCACGAGGCGCATGCAGACGTTGATCGAGGCGTCCCGCTTGCGACGGACGGCAGCCGCCGCGGCCTCGTCCATACCCACCGACTCGCCCGCATGGACGATCGTGATGTGGGCCGGGAGCGGACCGTCCACGAAGGGCCGGATCCGCTCCTCGTCACCGACGAGGATGACGTCCGTCTCCGGGTGCTCGCGCGACCATGCGACGGCACCCCGGACGACCTCTTCCGGGGCGTGATCGCCCCCCATCGCGTCAACGGCGACGCGCGGCCGACGCACGGGCATGCCCGTGAGGTGCCGCTCGAGGGTCTCCAGGTCCATCGCCGTCGCGCTCGCGCGCCCGGATCAGGCCGTGGCCCGCCGCCTTGTCAGGCGCCGGCCTCGCGGCTCCGGGCCGCCTTCACGCGGATCGCCTCGCGACCGCCGTACCACCCGCAGGTGGGGCAGGCATGGTGGGCGCGCTTCTGCTCCTTGCAGTGCTTGCACTCTTCGAGCTGCGGCGTCGTGAGCGCGTGGTGAGCGCGGCGGTCGCCCTGGCGGGCATGCGACACGCGTCGCTTCGGGACTCCCATCGTCTGTGGATCTCCTTGCCGGGGTGAAGGCGGCGCGCGAGGCACCGACCGGATATGGTGGCCTAGTCGAGCCGGTCGCGCAAGTCCGCGAGCGCGGCGAGGCGTGGATCGATCCCGTCGCCCGCGTGCCGGTGCTCCGGATCGTCGTTCAGGTTCACCCCGCATTCCGCGCACAGGCCGCGGCAGCCGGGGCGACAGAGCGGGACGAGCGGCTCGGCGAGGGAGACCGCTTCGCGGACCACCTCGTCCAGGTCGATCTCGTGGTGATCGTCGATCCGGAACGCCTCGGGCTCCTCGCTCGCGTCGACCGGAAGACCGCTGTCGATGTCGATCGAGGGGAGCGCCTCCTCGTCGATCGCGGCCGTGACGGGCATCGGCGAGGGGACGAGGCACCGGCTGCAGGGGATGAGGAGCGAGGTCTCGACCTCCCCGCGGAGGAGGATGCTCCGGCCGGTCCGCGAGAGGCGGACGGACCCTTCCACCGGCCCGGCAAGGGCAAGGTCGTCCGCGATCGGGAGGTCGGCAAGGGAGATCGGGACGGTCCGGGATGTCCCGGGGGCGGAGCGGAGGAGCGCCGCGACGTTAACCCGCGGCATGCGCCCGGGGGTCCGCCGCCTCGTCGTCGTTCCAGCCGTCCGCGTCGCCGGCAGGGTCCCCGCCCTCCCCGACGTACCGCTCATCGAGCATCGAGAGCCCGCGCCGGATGCTCGTCAGCGCCCGCACGCAATCACCCTCCAGGCGCACGAGGACGGATGCCGCGTAGGAATCGGCGCCGCGCCGGATCTCCTCGGCCTCGGCCTCACCCGCGGCGATGATCTCCTGGGAGCGGATCTCCGCAGCACGCGTCAGCTCCCGCTCCTCGATGAGGAAGGCGGCCTGCTCCTGCGCCCGGGCGACGATCCGGTCAGCCTCCTCCTGGGCACGCTCGACCAGCCGGCTCGTCTCCTCGTTGATCCGCTTCGCCTGGCGGACCTCCTCGGGCACGGCGACGCGCAGCTGATCGATGAGATCGAGCGCAGCGACCTGGTCCACGACGACGGAGTTCGTCATCGGCATCCGGCGGCCATTGGAGACGAGCTGCTCAAGGCGCTCGATGAGGAAGACGATATCGATGGGAGTGTCCTCCGCGACGGGCTCAGAGGGTAGGGTAGCCGACGGAGGCGCCCCGCGTCGACGGATCGTGCTCCCGAACGCCCCTCAGGAGCGTCTGCCGCCCTCGCCGTCCGACGCGCGAAGGCGGCGCGCCGCCGCAGCCGGGACGAGGCCGGCGAGGTCCCCGCCGAGGGCTGCGACCTCGCGGACGAGCGTGGAGCTGACCCCCGCGTGCTCCGGCGCGGCCATGAGGAGGACGGTCTCGATCCCGGGATCGAGCCGGCGATTCACGGCAGCGAGCGCCTGCTCCGCCTCGAGCTCCACGGCACCGCGCACCCCCCGGACGAGCGCCTGCGCCCCGACCTTCCGGGCGAGCGTGACGGTGAGCCCCGGATCCGCGATCACCTCGACGCGACCCGCGATCGCGGGGGCTTCCTCGGCGAGCGCCTCGCGGATCGTCCGGACCCGCTCCTCCGCGGGGGTCCCGCTCGTCTTCCGCGTGTTCACGAGGACGCCCACCACGACGCGGTCGAAGAGGCCGGCGGCACGGACGATGAGGTCGAGGTGGCCGAGAGTGACCGGGTCGAAGGTGCCCGGCACGAGCGCGATCCTCATCCCTGCCCCGCGATCCGGTACTCGCTGAGCGCCGTCTCCCCGAAGCGGCGGACGCGCACGCGGCGCAGGCGGCCGGCGCTCTCGGGCGGCTCGCTCTTCCAGAAATGCTTGGCGATCACGACCGCATCATCGCGCAGCCACCCGAGGCGCGCATCGCCGAGGCGCTCGAGCGACCCGATCAGGAGCGCGGTCTCCGCGTAGGGCGGATCGGCGATCGCGAGCCCGAAGGGACCCTCCGGCGCACACCCCGCGTCCAGGAACCGGAGCGCGTCCTGCCGCACGACCCGCCCCCCTGCGAGTCGCGTCCGGCGCAGGTTCTCCGCGATCGTCCGGGCCGCTCCCGCGTCGTCCTCCACGAAGATCGCCACCGGCGCCCCGCGGCTGAGCGCCTCGATCCCGGCGGCCCCGCTCCCGGCGAAGAGATCGAGGACCGGCGTGGACCACGGCACCTCCGCAGCTGCCTCGAGCGAGGCGAAGAGCGCCTGCTTCACGCGGTCCGCGAAGGGACGGGTCCCCTCCCCCGGCGCGAGAAGGCGGATCCCACCGGCGCTTCCGGTGATCACCCGGCCGGCCTCAGGCATCGAGCTCCTCCCCGGCCACCACGTCACCGGCCCCGACCCGGCGCAGCCAGCCCCCGGCGAGCGCCCGCGCGAGGCCGGCGTGCGCGACATCGACCCGCCCGTGCGGATCGACGATCCGCTCCGCGACCCCGCGGGCCTCGGTCGAGGCCTTCCGGTGGCGGGGGTCGCCGAGGGTCGCCACGCGCAGCGGTGGCAGGCCGCTCTGCTCGAGCCCGAGAAGACGCCCTTCGCCGCGCAGCTCCAGGTCGAGCTCCGCGAGCGCGAAGCCGTCCGTGCTCTCCCGGAGGGCATCGAGCCGGCGCCGCACCGAGAGCGCGGCGGCATCGAGCGCATCGTCGCGCGCGGAGGGGTCCGGGTAGGCGGCCGAGACGAGGACGCAGCCACCGCGGTCACGGCCACGCCCGACCCGGCCGCGCAGCTGGTGAAGCTGGGCGATCCCGAAGCGCTCGGCATCGAGGATGACGATCACCGTCGCGAGCGGGACGTCGACGCCGACCTCGAGGACGGTCGTCCCTGCGACGATGTCGATCTCGCCATCCCGGAAACGCGCCATCTCCCGGTCCCGGTCCGCCGCCTTCATCTGCCCGTGGACGACCGCGAGGCGCAGCGGGAGCGCTCCGACCCCCGCGAGCCGGCAGGCCTCCGGCCAGGAGCGCTCGAGGAGCGCGACCGCGGCGCCCAGATCGGTCGGGGGTGGCCCCGGGGGCGGCGGCAGGTCGGGATCCGGCTCCGGAGGGTGGACGAGCGGCGCGATGACGAAGCCGCGGCGGCCCGCGGCGACCTCGCGCGCGAGGTGGACGAGCGCTCCCGCCTGGCCGTCACGGCGCCGGACGAGCTCGTCCGGGGCGCGGACCGCGGTCACCGTCCGCTGCCGGCCCGACGGGGCGGCACGCAGGTCCGACACGTCGAGGTCGGCGTGGAGGATCTGCCCCAGGGTGCGCGGGATCGGGGTGGCGGTCATGAGGAGGAGGTGCGGCCGGAGCCCCTTCGCCTCCAGGGCGTCCCGGTCCTCCACCCCGAAGCGGTGCTGCTCGTCCACGATCGCGAGCCGGAGGTCGGCGAAGGCGAGCGCCTCGCCGAGGAGCGCGTGGGTCCCCACGAAGCAGAGCCCGCGGGTCGTCCCACCCGTCCCTGCCGGCACCGGGGCCGCGGCGAGGCTCGCCGCCTCGCGACGTGCCGCGGGCTTCTCCGCCGCGCTCACGAGGACGACGTCGTGGCCGAGCGGCGCGAGGAGCCGCCCGAGCGTGGCAGCGTGCTGGCGCGCGAGGAGGTCGGTCGGCGCAAGGAGGGCGGACTGGCCGCCGGTCTCCGCGACGAGCGCCATCGCGAGCGCCGCGACGGCCGTCTTCCCCGAGCCGACATCCCCCTGGAGGAGACGCATCATCGGCCGGCCGCGCGCGAGGTCCGACCGGATCGCCGCCGCAGCCGCAGCCTGATCGGCGGTGAGCGGAGCGCGCTCCGGCCGGCTGCCGTCCTCGTCGGGCGGGAGGCCCGCCGCAAGCCCCGCCTCCACCCCGGCGATGCAGCGCTCCCAGCCGGCCTCGGGGAGGGCGAGGGGTGGAACGGCGATCCGGTCCCGCTCGCGTCCCCGGGCGACCATCCCGACCTGGAGGGCGAGGAGCTCATCGAAGGCGAGGCGGTCGAGGGCGGCAGCGCGCGCCGCCTCGTCCGCCGGGAAGTGCGCCTGCTCGAGGGCTGCCGCGAGCCCGATCCGCCCCGCACGTTCCTCGGGCGTGAGGTAGTCCTCCACGAGCGGCGCGTACCGGTCGAGGGCCTCCCGGACCCCCTGGCGGAGCTCCCGCGCCCCGAGGCCGCGGGTGAGACGGTAGACGGGGACGAGCCGGCCGACATGCAGGGAGCCCTCCCCCTCGAGCGGCCCGAACTCGGCGTTCTCCAGCGTCACCTGCCAGCCGCGCTTCCGGACCCGGCCGGCCACGAGGTAGCTCTGGCCCACGAGGAGGCGTCGCTCGATGAACCGCCCCGCCCCGAACCAGGTGAGGTCGATCGTCCCCGTCGCGTCACGCAGGGTCGCGACCGTGCGCGGGATCCCCCGGCCACCGCGGCGCGGAGGGAGGACCCGGACGACCTCGAGCGCGGCCGTGGCCAGCTCCTTCTCCGGGACGAGGGCGAGCTCCGCGACGGTGCAGATCCGTCGCAGGTCGCGGTGTGCCCGGGGGAGGTGGAAGAGCAGGTCGCCCACGGTGACGAGGCCGAGACGCGCCCCGCGCCGCGCGATCCGCCGACCGCTCGGCAGCCCGCTCGTGGCGAGCGGCGTCGCGAGAGGATCCACGCCCTGCGGCATCGGCGTGGGCGCGTCCGCGCTCCCGTCGGCCACCCCGCTACTCCGCGGCGAGGAGGTAGCTGTGGTGCGCCTGGCCACCGGGGGACACCTCGATCGCGACGCCGGGGAGGGCCGCCTCGAGCGCGGCTCCCACGGCGATCGCCTCCTCGACCGCGACCGATGCGCCGTAGTGGACGGTGAGGAGCTCCGCGGAGGCCGCGATCGCCCGGCTCGCGGCGAGGATGACGGCCGCCGGATCGCTCCCGCTCGCGATGAGGCCCTCGTCCGGATCGAGCGCGATCGTCTCCCCGGCGCGCACTTCGCGTCCGCTGACGCGGGCGTCCCGGACGGCGACCGCGATCGCGGCGCTGCGCACCCCGGCCGCGGCATTCCGCATCCGCTCGGCCGTCGCCACGGGTTCCGCGCGGGGATCGAAGGCGAGGAGGGCGGCGATCCCCTCGGCGGCGTTCCGGGTGGGGATGACGGTGACCTGCACGCCCGTGGCGAGCGCGACCACCTGCTCCGCTGCGAGGCGCACGTTCCGGTCGTTCGGGAGGAGGAGGACCGTTCCGGCACCGGTGGCCCGGACCCCGGCGAGGAGCTCCCCGGTGGAAGGCCGTTCGTGGCCCGCCGTGGCCCGCACGACGCTCCCGCCGGCAGCCACGATCACCCGGGCGAAGCCGTCCCCGTCCGCCACGGCCACGACGGCCAGCGCCGGTGCAGCCGCCGGGAGCGCGGGGACCGTGGGCGGCAGGATGCCGACCCCCGCATGCGCCCCGGCGCCGAGGAGCTCGCCGACCCGCTCCTCGCGATCGCCGGCCGCGAGCGCGTCCAGGTTCTCGATCGTCACCCGGCTCACCCGCCCGGCGCGCAGCCCGACCGCGAGCGCGAGGTCCGGCCGGTCGCCGTGGATATGGATCCGCGCCACGGCGGGGTCACCCACGACGAGGAGGGAATCGCCGAGCGACCCCAGCTCCGCCCGGAGAGCCGCGAGATCGAGCGGCAGACCGGGGCGGGCGTCGATGAGGTACGCCGTCTCGTAGCCGTACGCGCTCCCCTCCCCCTCACCGGCGAGCGCGTGGAGGTCGGCGGGCTGGGCGGGCGGAGCGGGCGGGAGCGCATCGGGGAGCTCGGCGAAGGCCGCCAGCGCTCCGCGCAGGATGAGCTCGAAGCCCCGGCCACCGGCATCCACGACGCCCGCCTCCGCGAGGACGCGGAGCTGCTCCGGGGTCCGGGCGACCGCAGCAGCGGCAGCCTCCACGGCCGCCTCGAGGACCCGCTCCACCGCCGGGTCCTGCTGCGCGGCGGCCTCCGCAGCCTCCGCCGCCGCACGCACCACGCTCAGGATCGTCCCTTCCACCGGGCGGTCGATCGACGCGTCCGCGAGCCGCGAGCCGGCACGGAGACCCGCCGCCAGATCCCTGCCGTCCACGCGCCGCTTCCCGTGCGCCGCGTCCGCCATCCCGCGCAGGACCTGGGAGAGGATGACGCCGCTGTTCCCGCGCGAGCCGAGGAGGGCTCCCCGGGCGAGCGCCGCACCGATGGCGCCGGCCGAGCGGCCGTCGGCGGTGACGCGCTCCGTCTCCGCGACCGCAGCCCGGAGCGTCGCCGCCATGTTCCGCCCGGTATCCCCGTCCGGGACGGGGAAGACGTTCAGGGCATCGACCTCCGCCGCGTGGCGAAGGAGGAGACCGAGGGAGCCGGAGACCGCCCGACGCAGGACCGACCCGTCGCAGGTGCGCAGGCTCATCGCGGGGATGGTATCGTACGAGGCCATGCGCGCCCGGGCTCCGGGCGCATCCGACCCGACCCAGCGAGGGGATCCTTCACGCCATGGCCCGTTCCTGCGCCCTCTGCGGCAAGACCTCGATGGCCGGCTTCAACCCGCAGTCCGTGGGGATGAACCGCGTCCGCGCCCATCGGCGCTATGGGGTCAACCTCCAGAAGCTCGCGGTCGAGCGCGCCGGCTCCACGGTCACCGTGATGGCCTGCACGCGCTGCCGCCGCACGCTCCGCAAGTCGGCCTGACCCCGGGCCTCGCGGCCCCCGCCCGCCCTCGGCGGGCACGCGATCACCAGGCACCGTCGTCCGCGTAGCCGAGCTCCATCAGGCGCTGCCCGGCGACGCGCCGGACCACCTCCTGCTCGGCCGGGCTGAGGTCGCTCCGCCATCGCCCGATCGAGCCCGTCACGATCGGCCCCGCCGCGTCCGGCCGCCCGGGGCCTGCGGCGGCTTCCCTCCCCTCCTCGGCCGCAAGGAGCGCGGGGTCGTAGGGCTCGCCGAGGAAGGCGAGGACCCGGCGCAGCGTGCGCTCGGGCTCGCGGGCGAGATCCTCGTAGCGGACCTCGAGCACGCGCGGGTCGGCCCGCCAGGCCATCCCGGCACCGGTGTCCGCCACCCAGCGCCGCGCGTGCTCCTCGATCGACCGTGGGTTGAGCTCCTTCACCCACGCCCCGTCCACCCAGCGCCGATCCGGGTGGTCGCGGAGCGAGCAGACGACATCCCGGCCATCGCGGATCACGTGGATCACGCGTGCCTCCGGGAAGCGCTCCAGGATCCAGCCGATCTGGCGGATGTTCAGGGGCGTCTTCTCCACCCAGCGCGGCCGTCCGCGGAGAGCGCGGTAGCGGGCGGCGAAGGCGTCGATGAAGGCGGCCTGGGAGCGGCTCTCCCGGAGCAGCGCCCGGACCTCGGCCTCGTCCATCCCGTGGGTCGCGGCGAGCGGCGCGAGCGCGATGCGGGCGGGGAGGAAGAGGCTCGATTCCGGCCCGCAGCAGAGGCCGGGATGGCGGTCGAAGGTGCGCCGGAGCAGGGTCGTCCCGCTGCGCGGGCAGCCGCCGATGATGACGTGCCGCTCCGGGCTCGCCCAGGCGCCCATCCGCCAGCGATGGCGGCGGGCGCGCTCCAGGCGGTTGCGGACCTTCCCGAGCAGCCTCACCCCGCCGCGGCGCTGTCGAGCCAGATCGTCATCGGGCCGTCATTGACGAGCGAGACCGCCATCTCCGCGCCGAAGACGCCCCGGGCGACCCGGACGCCGCGCGCCTCCACGGCCGCGGCGTAGCGCTCGTAGAGCTCGTTCCCGAGCGCGGGCGGCGCCGCACCGAGGAAGCTCGGACGCCGGCCCTTCCGGGTGTCGGCGTAGAGGGTGAACTGGCTGATCGCGAGGACCGCGCCGCCCACATCGATGAGGGAGCGGTTCGTGAGCCCCGCCTCGTCGCGGAAGATCCGCAGGTCGCACGTCTTGTCCGCGAGCGCGCGCACGGTGGCCTCGTCGTCCCCGTGCCCGATCCCCACGAGGACGAGGAGGCCGGCGCCGATCTCCCCCACGACCTCACCGTCCACCCGGACGCTCGCGCTCGTCACCCGCTGGAGGAGAAGTCGCATCAGTGCCGCTCCCTTCCCGGGGCGCTCCCGTTCACCGGGCCGGCCGGCGGCCCCGCAAGCCGGCCCCGGGCGGCACGCTGCCGCACGATCTCCACCTCATCGCTGGCGTCGCGACCGCGCTGGAAGAGCGCCGACCCCACGACGCAGACCTCCGCCCCCCAGGCGCCCGCGAGCTCCGCGGTCTCCCGGTTCACCCCACCGTCCACGTGGACCGTCCCGGCCCGCCCGGCGGCGGCGAAGAGCTCGGCCGCGGCCCGCATCTTCGGCGCGGCCGCGGAGATGAAGCGCTGGCCCCCGAAGCCCGGCTCGACCGTCATCACCATGACGAGGTCGAGATCGTCGATGAAGGGCGCGGCGGCCTCGATCGGCGTCCCCGGGTTGAGGGCGAGCCCGGCGCCCGCGCCCCCCTCGCGGATCGCCCGGAGGACGGCACGGACCGGGTCCGGGCCGCCCCCCGCCTCGATATGGAAGGTGACGGTGGCCGGAGCGGACGCGAGGAAGCGCCCGAGGTAGCGGTCCGGCTCATCGACCATCAGGTGGAGGTCGAGCGGGAGGTCCGTGAGGCGCCGGAAGGCGGCCACCACGTCCGGCCCGAAGGTGAGGTTCGGGACGAAGTGCCCGTCCATCACGTCGAGATGGAGCCGGTCCACCCCCGCCCGCTCGAGCTTCCGCACGACCCGGTCGAGGTGCCCGAAGTCCGCGGTGAGGATGCTCGCCGCGATCTGCGGTCCGCGCTCCGTGGTCACGCCGGCGTTCCGGTGCTGCCGGCATCCAGGAGCGCCGCGGCGCTCTCCCGGACGAGGAGCTCGCGGCGGCGGGCCACGGCGGCGGGTGCGGGCGCGCCGGCGAGCTCCGCGGCGAGCTGGCCGCAGGCGGCGCCGATCTCGATCCCCCGGTTGCGCCGGATCGTCGTGTCGATCCCCACCCGGCGGAGCGTCTCGGCGAAGGCATCGATCCGCTCGCGGGGGCTCGGCTGCCAGGGCGTGTGGGCGACCGGGTTCATCGGGATGAGGTTCACGTGCGCGAGCCGGCCCCGGAGGAGCGTCGCGGTCGCCTCGGCATCCGCGGGGGTGTCGTTGATGCCGTCGATCATCACGATCTCGTAGGTCACCCGGCGCCCGGTCGCCTCCGCGTAGCCGGTGGCGGCCTCCACGACCTCCGCCACCGGCCAGCGCCGGTTGAGCGGGACGAGGAGATCGCGGAGCGCCGGCCGCGCCGCATGGAGGGAGACGGCGAGCGTGACCTGGGAGCCGAACGCGGTGAGCGCGGCGATCCCCGGGACGACCCCGCTCGTGCTGATCGTCACGTGCCGGGCGCCCAGGCCGAAGGCCGCCGGGTCGGTGAGGATCGCCGCCGCCTGCAGGACGCGCTCCGTGTTCAGGAAGGGCTCCCCCATCCCCATGAAGACGATGTTCGTCACCCGGCGCCCCTCGGGCGCCAGGCGTCCCCGCCAGAAGCGCGCCTGGTCCACGATCTCGGCGACCTCGAGGTCGCGCCAGAAGCCGAGCTCACCGGTGGCGCAGAAGGGACAGCCCACCGCGCAGCCGGCCTGGCTCGAGATGCAGATCGTCGCCCGCTCCCGGCGCGGCCCGCGGGCCGGGTAGCGCATGAGGACGGACTCGATCGTCCGTCCGTCATCGAGGTGGTGGAGCGCCTTCTCCGTCAGCCCCCCGTCCGCCTCGCGGACGAGCGTCTCCGGGAGCGTGTCCACCCGGAACGAGGCATCGAGCGCGGCACGCAGCTCCGCGGGCAGGGTCCGGAGCGCGTCCACGCCCCCCGGCCGGCCCGACCAGAGGTGGTCCGAGACCTGGCGCGCACGGAAGGCCGGGGCTCCGCGCTCCGCGATCCACGCCGCGAGCGCCCCGGTGTCCAGACCGGAGAGCCCGGGGCGCGGGTCGCGCGCACGGGCGGCCGGGGATGCGGCAGGGCTGGCGGGGAGGACCGGGATCGGGGGCGGCGTGGGCATCGGGATGGCGATGTTACCCGCGATCCGCGCTTCCGGCCCCCGGCGCCGCGAGCAGCTCACGGAGTCCGCGACGCCACTCCGCACCGCTCATCCGCCGCTTCCCCGCAGGCTGCACGGACCCGAGGACGAGGAGGCCTGCGGAGGTGACGAGCGCGACACCATCAGCGTGCGCCACGAGCGTGCCCGGGGGTGCTTCCGGTGTGGGCGCGCCGGGGACGGCGGTGGCCTCGTGGACGATGAGCCGTCCGGACGGGAGCTCGAGCCAGGCGCCGGGCCACGGGTCGTAGGCACGCACGACCCGGGCGAGCCGCTCCGCCCCGAGCCCGGGGTCGAGCCGTGCGTCCTCCTTGCGCAGCGGCCGAGTGAGGCTGGCCCCGGCCGCCGGCTGTGGCCGCGCAGGGAGCGAGCCCGCGAGCCACGGACCGAGGGAGGCCCGGAGGAGCTCCGCCGCGAGCGCGGCGAGCGTCGCCTCCAGGGCAGGTGCCCGCTCATCACCGCGGAGCGCGAGCCGGCGCACCGCGACGATCGGGCCGGTATCGACCCCCTCGTCCATGCGCATCAGGGTCACCCCCGTCTCCGTGTCACCCGCGAGGATGGCGGCCGGGAGCGGCGTCGCGCCGCGATGCCGGGGGAGGAGCGAGGGGTGGAGGTTGAGCGCCCCGTGGGCCGGCAGGTCGAGGAGCGCGCCGGGGACGATCCGCCCGTAGTCGGCAAGGACGATCAGACCGGGCGCGAGGGCGGCGATCGCCTCCTGGGTCACGGGCTCGCGGAGGCGGCCCGGGGTGAGGACCGGGAGACCGAGCAGGGATGCCGCCTCCGCCACCGGGGTCGGCCGCAGGTCTCCGGTCCGGCCCGCCGGCCGAGGGGGCGCCGTGATGACGGCGACGAGCGCGACCTCGGGGGCCTCCGCGAGGGCACGGAGGATCGGGACCGCGAAGGTGCCACTGCCCAGGAAGAGCGTACGCACCGGCCGGCCGGACGCGTCCCCGTCCGTCACGCGGATGCCGGGAGCGCCTCGTCGTCCTCCGGGAGGCCCTGCTCCGCCCGGATCCGGCTCACCGGGATGAGGTCATCCAGCGAGTCGAGGTGGTCGATGAAGAGGATCCCCTCGAGGTGATCGATCTCGTGCTGGAAGGCGCGCGAGGTGATCCCGTCCGCGGCCGCCTTGATGCGCCGGCCGAAGCGGTCCTGGGCCACGACCCAGACCTTCTCGCGCCGCTCCACGTACCCGTAGTAGCCGGGCACCGAGAGGCACCCTTCCAGGTCCCGGTCGTTCCCGTCCCCGCGCACGATCGTGGGGTTGACGAGCTCCAGGACGCGGTCGTCCTCCAGCTCCACCACGCAGGCCCGGAGCGAGACCCCGAGCTGGGGCGCCGCGAGCCCGAGGCCGGGCGCGGCGCGCATCGTCTCGGTGAGGTCGTCGAGGAGCTCGTGGAGCGCCTTGTCGAAGCGATCGACCGGCTCTCCGGCGAGCCGGAGACGCGGGTCGCCGAGGGTGACGATCGGGCGAACGGACATGGGAGGAAGTATAGGGCGCGCCCTAGAGAAGGCTCTCGGGGTCGACGTCGACGCTCCAGGGCGGCCCGGGGTCCTCACCGAGGAGCCCGAGGGGGTCCGCGCCCCGGAGGATGACGTGGATCCGCCAGCGGCCTCCCCGCCGCGCCACGTACGCCGGGACCGGTCCCAGCACATCGGTCCGCCGCGCCTCCACGACGGATCGCTCGCGGAGGCGGTCGGCGAGCTCGCGGGCGAGTCGCTCCGCCGTGGCGTGGTCCTCGTGGGCCACGGTCAGCTTCACGATCCGGCCGTAGGGTGGCGCGCCGAAGCGCCGGCGCCGATCGAGCTCGTCCTCGATCAGCTCGGTCGGGTCGCCGCTCGCGACCGCCTGGATGACCGGGTGCTCGGGGAGGTAGGTCTGGATGATCGCGCGCCCCGGACGGTCGCCGCGGCCGGCCCGTCCGATCGCCTGGACGAGGAGCTGCCAGGTCCGCTCGGCCGCCCGCTCGTCCGGCAGGCTGAGCGCGACATCGGCGGAGATCACCCCGACGAGGGTCACCTCGGGGATATCCAACCCCTTCGTGACGAGGCTCGTCCCCACGAGGACATCGATGCGCCCCGCCGTGAAGTCGTCCACGACCCGCTCGGCGGCCCCCCGCCGCTCGCTCACATCCCGATCGAGCCGGCCCACGCGGAGAGCGGGGTTCCGGATCGCGACCTCACGCTCCACGCGCTCGGTCCCCCCGCCGAGATAGCGGATCCGCGCCGATGCGCACGCGGGACAGCGCCGCGCGACCGGTGCCGTGGCGCCGCAGTGGTGGCAGCGCAGGCCCATCGTGGCGGCGTGGAAGACGAGGGGGCGGAGGCATTCCGGGCAGACCTGGCGATAGCCGCAGTCCCGGCACAGGACGACCGATGCGCTCCCGCGCCGGTTGAGGACGAGGATCGCCCGGTCGCCCACCGAGGGGTCGAGGGCCGCAAGGGCGGCGGCGAGCGGCTCCGAGATCAGCCCCCGGTTCCCCGCCGCCAGCTCCGCGCGCAGGTCGATGATCTCCACCGTGGGCGGCCGGCCGGCGGCACGCGGGAGGCGGCGATGGAGGAGCTCCCCGTTCCGCGCACGGCCGATCGTGGCGATCTCGGGGGTCGCGCTCCCGAGGATGACGGGCGCGGCGGCGAGCCGTCCGAGGAGGAGCGCGACATCCCGCGCCTGGATCCGCGGCGTCCGGTCCGACTTGTAGGCGGGATCGTGCTCCTCGTCCACGATGACGATCCCCGGGTCGCGCACCGGCGCGAGGACGGCGAGGCGCGTCCCCACGACCACGGGGGTGGCCTCCGCCCGGATCCGGCGCCACGCATCCGCCCGCTCCCCATCCGTGAGCGCGCTGTGGAGGAGGACCGGCTCGAGGCCGAGGTCATGGCGCAGCCGGTCGAGGAGCGGGAGCGCGAGGGGGATCTCGGGGACGAGGACGATCGCACCCCGGCCGGCGGCGAGCGCCGCCGCCACCGCGCCGGCGTAGACCGCGGTCTTCCCGCTCGCCGTGGGCCCCTCGAGGAGGAAGGCGATGGAGCGGCGCTCCGCGGAGGCCGCCGCGCACTCCGCGACGATCCCCTCCTGGCCCGGGTTCCGCTCCCCTCCCGCGGGGAGGCTGCCGCGCGAAGGCGCGGCACGGCCGGCGGTGGGAGAGCGCTCCACGATCTGCGCATGGAGGGTGAGGAGCCCGCGTCGTGCGAGCCCGGCGACCGCGGAGGGGCCATAGGCGTCCGCGAGACGTGCCGCGCTCTCGTCATCGGCGGCGTCGGGCGCGGCAAGGTCGAGAAGGAGGATCCGCTGCCGGGGTCCGAGCGGCGGACCCGGCGGGCGCTCTCCGGCCGCCAGCCGGGCGGCAGCCGCGCGGCCCTCCGGGGTGAGCGCCGCGCGCCGCTCCATGCGCGGACCCGAGCGGCCTTCCCGGACCGTCCAGGCGAGCGCGACCGCGCCGGCGCCCTCGAGCTCCCGGAGACGCCGGAGGAGGGTCGCCCGGCTCCCCTCGGCGGGAAGGTCGGGGACGGCGATCCCTTCCGCACCGGCCGCCCGGATGCGCGCGAGAAGCTCGGCCGCCGGCCCCTCCGGGACGATCACCGGATCCCCGGGCGCCGGCGTGGCCACGAGGACGACCCGCTCGAGGAGGCCGGGCGGGAGCATCGCCCGCACCACCAGCCCGGGCGGTGCGAGCCAGCCCCGGGCGATCTCCAGCGCAAGCCGGGCCTGGAGGGGCGGCAGGATGGACTCGCCGCCGTGGACCCGGGAGAGGACCGGCTTCGTCTCCCGGCCCGGATCCCCGGCGAGGGCGAGGACGACCCCCACCGCCGGCCGCCGCCCATAGTCGACGAGGACGCCGTCCCCGGGCGCGAGATCCGCGAGCGCGTCGGGGATCCGGTAGCTGTAGGTCCGCCCGCCGGGGACCCCGGCGACATCGACGGCGACCTCCGCGAAGCCCTCGCCCGCGGTCATCGTGGCGCGGCTCAGACGGTGAGACGGCGGGACGGGTACCGGGCCTTCTCCGCGGCGATGATCTCCTCGATCGCCTCCGCGGTCCGCTCGACCTGGCCGGTCTCGTTGACGACGACGTGGTCGTAGTCCCCCGCCCGGGCCATCTCCGCCGTCGCGTTGCGCATCCGCCGGGCGAGCGCCTCGGGCGTCTCCGTGCTGCGTGCCACGAGCCGGGCGGTGAGCTCCTCGATCGAGGGCGGGACGACGAAGATGAGGAGGGCGCCGGGGATCCGGTCACGCACCGCGCGGGCACCCTGGACGTCGATCTTCAGGATCGCATCCTGCCCGGCGGCGATCGCATCCGCGACCTGGGCGCGCGGCGTGCCGTACCAGTTGCCGTGGACCTCCGCCGCCTCGAGGAGGCCGTCCTCCACCCGCAGCCGGGCGAACTCCTCCGCCGTCCGGAAGTGGTAGTGGACGCCGTCCTCCTCGTAGACCCGCCGTGCGCGGGTCGTGCAGGTGATCACGTAGTGGCGGTCCGGCCGCTCACCGCGCCGGCGCATCGCCTCGATGATCGTGTCCTTCCCCACCCCGGAAGGCCCCGAGATGATGACGACGAGCGCACCGGGCGCACCCATGACGGGACGGGCCGGGCTGACGGGCCGCTCGCTCACGCCCGGACCTCCTGCGCGCTGCGGAGTCGCGCGAGGACGCTCTCCAGCTCGTCGGGCAGCGGGGCCTCCGCACGGATCAGGCCGGAATCCGAGGGCGAGACGAGCTCCAGGCGCCACGCGTGGAGGAAGAGCCGCTCCAGGCCGTCCGGTCCGCGCCGGGCAGGCCCGGTGGCGTAGACCGGGTCGCCCGCGACGGGATGGCCGATCGAGGCGAGGTGGACGCGGATCTGGTGGGTCCGCCCCGTGATCAGCTCCAGCTCCAGGAGGGTCCAGCCGGCGAAGCGCTCCCGGACCCGGTAGCCGGTCGTGGACGGCTTGCCGTCCGCGGTGACCGCCATCCGCTGCCGGTGGCGCGGATCGCGCCCGATCGGCGCCTCGATCCGTCCGACCTGCGCCGCGACCGCTCCCGCCACGAGGGCGAGGTAGCGCTTGTGGATCCGGCGCGCCTTCAGCTGGGCCTGGAGCGACACCTGGGCGGCATCCGTCCGCGCGACCATGAGGAGGCCGGAGGTGTCCCGGTCGAGGCGATGGACGATCCCCGGCCGGTCCACCCCCGCGATCGTGCCCAGCCCGCCCCCGTCCTCGGCGTCCATCGCGAGGAGCGCGTTGACGAGCGTGCCGGTCTCATGGCCCGGGGCGGGGTGCGTGACGAGCCCCGCGGGCTTGTCCACGATGACCAGGTCCGCGTCCTCGTAGACGATGCGCAGGGGGATCTGCTCGGGCAGGTGGACCGGCTCGGCCGCCGCCGCGGGGATCTCCAGCTCCAGGTGGGCTCCCGGCGTCACCGGGTCCCGTGCGCGCATCGGGTTGCCGTCCGCGGTGAGCCGGCCCTCCGCGATCAGCCGCTGCACGTAGGCGCGCGAGAGCCCGGAGGCATCCGCCACGAACCGGTCCGCGCGGCTCCCCGCTGCGCCGGCGGGGACCTCCACCGTGAGCCGCCGGTCGGTCATGCCGCTGCGCTCCCGCCGGGCGCCGGCCGCAGCGCGTGGACGACGAGGAGGACGACCGCGATGCTGATCGCGGCATCCGCCACGTTGAAGGTGTACCAGCGCCAGCCGCCGATCCCGGCATCCACGAAGTCGAGCACGTAGCCGAGGCGGACCCGGTCGATCAGGTTCCCGAGGGCGCCGCCGAGGAGGAGCGCGAGCGCGAGGCCGAGGAGGCGGTCATGGACCCCGCGGCGCGCCTGGACGACGACGATCGCCACGATCACCCCGACGCTCGCGAGCGCGAGCAGGGGCGCCGACGCGCCGAAGGTCCCGAAGATCCCGCCGTCGTTCGCGCTCTTCGCGATGCGCACGAGATCGCCGATCACGGGGGTCGGGGCGGCAGGATCCCCGGCCGGGGCACCCGCGTTCGCGAACGCGAAGGAGAGGGCGACCCAGGCCTTCACGAGCTGGTCGAGGATGACGACCACGCCGGCGACGCCAAGGAACGCGAGCCACGGACGGAGGCGGGGACGCATCGCGGGCCGTGCCGCGCCTCCGGCCACCGCCGACACCGGCGCTACGCCCGCCCGCTGCCGGCGACGGAGATCGCGACCCGGACGCTCCCGGCGTCGAGCTCGACCTCCGCCGCGGCCGTCCCGTCCGGGAGGGCCTCGGTGATCGCGATCGCGTCCGCGAGCGTGTCCGTCGCGATCGCCGCGGTCCAGGCGGTGAGCGAGGCGGCGACCGCTGCCGGCGCGGCCACGCGGACCGTGATCCGTGCGTCCAGCGCGCACTCCGCCTGCTTGCGCAGGTCCTGGATCGCGCGCGTCAGCTCCCGCGCATCGCCCTCCGCCCGGAGCTCCGGCGTGAGCGTCGTGTCGATGACCACGACGATCCCTTCGTCATGCGCGACCGCGGTCCCGGGGAGCGGCGTGGCGAGGATCTCGACCTCGTCCGGGGCGAGCGTGACACCGGCCACCTCGACGCTCCCGTCCGCGAGGATCCGCGCCTCGCCGGAGCGGCACCCGGCCATGATCGCGGGGATCCGGTCGCCGTGCTTCTTCCCGATCCGCGGCAGGAGCGGCTTCACGCGCCGCTCCACGAGGTCGGACTCGTCCCCGATCACCTCGACGTCGCGGACGTTCAGCTCGTCCGCGAGAAGGGCGAGGAGCTCGTCCCGCGTGGCCCCGTCCGGGTCCCCGCCGAGACGGCCTCCGGGGAGCGCGAGCCAGAGCCGGCCGAGCGGCTGGCGGACGCGGATCCCGGCCTGGCCGCGGAGGGTCCGGCCGAGCTCCACGGCGCGCCGCAGGTCCGCCATCGCGGCCTCGAGGCCGGGGTCGCGCAGGGCAGCGAGATCGGCGTCCGGCCACCGGGTGAGATGGATCGATTCCGGGGCGTCCGGGTGGATCGGGCGGACGAGGATCGCGTGGATCTCCTCGGAGAGGAAGGGCAGGACCGGCGCCACGATCCGTGCGAGGGAGACGATCGCGAGGTGGAGGCTCGCGAAGGCGGCCCCGCGGTCCTCGCTCCCCTCCGGACGGGAGAGGCGGCGGCGGCTCCGGCGGAGGTACCAGGTGGAGAGGTCGTCGATGAAGCGGGAGACGGCGCCCGTCGCCGCGCGTGCGTCCACATCCTCGAGCTCGGCGCGCACCTCGGCCGCGAGGCCGCTCACCCGGCTGAGGATCCAGCGGTCGAGGGCGGTGGCAGCGGGATCGGCCGCGGCCGGCCCGATCGGGGAGCGGTCCGGCGCCCAGCCGGCAAGGCGGGCGTAGGTGACATGGAAGGCGAGGACGTTCCAGAGGACGAGGAGCTCCCGCCGGACATCATCCGCGGCGTGGTAGCCGAAGAGGATGTTGTCCTCGGGGCGCTGCCGGGCGTACATCCAGCGCATGACGTCCACGCCCATCCGCTCGGCGGCCTCGTTGAACTCGATCGCGTTGCCCCAGCTCTTGTGCATCGGGCGGCCGTCCTCGCCGAAGAGCGTGGCGTAGCCGAGGATCGTGCGGAAGGGGGCCTCGCGCCGGAGGACGGTGCTCATCGCGAGGAGCGAGTAGAACCAGTTCCGGAACTGGCCGGGGAACGATTCGGTGATGAAGTCGGCGGGGAACCACTTCTCCCAGAAGCCCGGGTCCTCGCGATAGTGGAGCGTGGAGAAGGGGACGATCCCCGCATCCAGCCACGGGTTCCCCACGTCGAGGATCCGCTGCATCCGCCCGCCACACCCCGCGCAGGCGAGCTCCACGGCGTCCACGTACGGCCGGTGCGGCGTGTGGCCCTCCAGCGTCTCCCAGCCCGCCACGGCGCGCTCCCGGAGCTCCTCCCGGCCGCCCACGACGTCGAAGGCGCCGCAGTCGTGGCACTCCCAGATCGGGAGGGCCAGGCCCCAGTAGCGCTTCTTGGAGATCATCCAGTCGGACATCGTGCGCAGCCAGTCGAGCTCGCGCTCGTAGCCGAAGCCCGGGATCCAGCGGATCCCGTCCACGACATCCATGATCTGGTAGCGGAGGCTGCGCTCCTTCTGCTCCGCGGTGAGCGTCTCGCGCGGCTGGTCGTAGACCTCGCCCATCGAGATGTACCACTCGTCCACGACGCGGAAGATGAGCGCCGTGCCGCAGCGCCAGCAATGCGGGTAGCGGTGGCGGTAGGGCTCCAGGTGGTAGAAGAAGCCGGTCGCCTCGAGCCGCTCCACGATCCGCGGCGCCACCGCCCCGGCGTCCAGGCCGGCGAGCTCGCCGAAGCCGGCGAGGTAGTGTCCCGACTCGTCCAGCGGCGCGATGATCGGCAGGCGCTCCGCCTTGCCGAGCGCGAAGTCCTCCGCACCGCAGCCGGGGGCGATATGGACGATCCCCGTCCCCTCCTCCTCGCCGACCTCGTCCCAGGCCACGACGCGGTGCCGGTAGGGCGCGGCCCCGCCGGCATCCGTGCCCGCCGCGAAGGCATCCCGGACTGCGGGGAGATCGTCGAAGGGCCCCGTGTACTCCCAGCCCACGAGCTCCCGCCCCGGGCGCTCCTCGAGCACCTGGAAGGGGCCGCGGAGCGCGCTCTTCAGCGTCCCCTTGCCGAGCCACAGCTCCTGGTCGCCCTGCCGGACGCGCACGTAGGTGAGCTCCGCGCCGACCGCGGCCGCCACATTCGAGGTCATCGTCCAGGGCGTGGTGGTCCAGACGAGGAGCGCCTCGCCGGGCCGGCCGACGAGCGGGAAGCGGACGGTGAGCCCGGGATCCTCGCGGTCCGCGTAGCCCTCGTTCATCTCCATCTGGCTCATCCCGGTCCCGCAGCGCGCGCACCAGGGCATCGCGTCCAGGCCCTTGTAGAGCCAGCCGCGGCGGTGGCACTCGGCGAGGAAGCCCCAGATGAGGTCGTTGTTCTCGTTGGAGAAGGTGAAGTAGGAGCCACCGATCTCCGGCATGCCGAGCCGGCCCACGACCATCTCCACGGTATCCGTCACGGGGCCGTGCGGGCCCTCCACGGTGACGATCCGCGTGGGGTCCTCCTTCAGGAGGTCGCGCAGGCGGCGCAGCTCGGCGGGGTCGTTCCAGTCCATCCACATCCCGAGCCGGATCGACTGCTCGGTCTGGACCGCGGCATAGGTGAGGACGCGCTGCTTGCACAGCGAGACGAACTCGGCGATCCCGTGACGCTCGATATCCCGCTTGCTCGTGTAGCCGAGCTCGCGCTCCACGTTGACCTCGACCCAGAGCCCCTGGCAATCGAAGCCGTTCTGCCAGCGCTGGTCCTTGCCGAGCATCGCGTGGAAGCGCTGGTAGAGGTCCTTGTAGGTCCGGCCCCACGCGTGGTGCACGCCCATCGGGTTGTTCGCGGTGATCGGCCCGTCCAGGAAGGAGAAGGTGGGGCCGCCCGCGTTCTGGGCGCGGAGCCGGGCGAAGATCCCGCGCTCCGTCCACCAGGCGAGGATCCGATGCTCCTGGGCCGGGAAGTCCGGCTGGGCGGGGACGGGCGGGAAGAGGCGCTCGGGCATGAGAGGAAAGGATAGCCGAGGGGAGGCTCGGATGCCGCCGCCCCTCCCCCGGCACCGGATGCCGGGAGGCGCTACGCTCTCCCCCGATGGATCGCGAACCGATGCCGGCCGTCCCCCGCCGCAGCGCGTTCGCGGCGGCCTTCCTCTCCCTTCTGCTCCCCGGCCTCGGGCAGGTCTATGCCGGCCGCTGGCTCCGCGGGATCGCGTGGGCCGCCGCCCCCGTCCTCGTCATCGCGCTCGTCGCGGGTCTGGTCGTGAATCGCGAGACACGGCTCACCGTGGAAGGCTGGCTCGCCGACCCGTCGATCCTCCTCGTCCTCCTCTTCCTCCTCGGGGTCGACCTGCTCTACCGCCTCCTCTCCATGCTCGACGCATGGCGGCTCGCCGGCACCCCCGGCGCGGCGGCGGGCTCCACCACGCTCTCCGGCCTCGGCCTCGTCGCGGCGATCGCCGCGCTCGTCGCCACCCACATCGCGGTCGCTGTTCCGGTCAATGACGTGCGTACCTCCTTCGAGGAGGTGCTCAGCGGCACGATCGACGTGGAGGCCTCGCTCTCCCCGGAGCAGATCGCCGAGCTGCAGGGGAAGGGCGGCGAGCCCGCAGGCAGCTTCCCGCTCCCGAGCTTCGCCCCCGAGCCCACCGCGGACCCCGGCGTCCCCGCGGAGCCCACGCCCACCCCGGGACCCACCCCGTCGCAGGGTCCGGACTGGACCGAGGGCGGGGAGCTGAACATCCTCCTCGTCGGGGCGGACGGCGGCCGGAACAACTACTCCGGCTACCTCACGGACACGATGATCCTGGTCAAGATCGACACGAAGACGAAGCAGGTCGCCTTCATCAGCCTTCCTCGCGACACGCAGAACCTCCCGATCCCGCGCGACTGGCCCGCCTACCAGGCGTACGGCGGCCTCTATCCCTACAAGGCGAACACGATCTATACCTGGGCCTCGCGCGTCGCGCCGGGGCTCTTCCCCGGGGACAAGAA